>OAWC01000029.1_pt1 | contig 153220 bp, 143 predicted proteins | sample 1495331 | NCBI WGS metagenome assembly OAWC01 (sample SAMEA2580115, study PRJEB22360) | human gut metagenome | biome: human gut; feature: human-associated habitat; material: faeces | place: Denmark | collected 2008/2010
TTAATTGAAAAGTACAGTATTCATTCAGATTACTTCTGGTCGTAAATAAAATCTGGCAGCGATATTTTAATACTACTGACAGAAAGCTGTCCTGTGTGGCAGTGACATTAAAATTATCTATGATAAGCAGAGTATCAGATTTCAGGGAACGCAGGAAACGGTTATGTCTTTGAAACCGTTCCTGTTCAGTGCTTTCCGGAAGATCGTCAATAAAATCCATGTCAGTAATGTCCTGATGAAGATTGCCGGTATATTCTACATAAAGGATATTGGTGTATTGCTTTATGTACTGCTTTGCGTAGGCTTTGGCAAGTTCACTTTTTCCGATTCCGGCGATTCCGCAAAGAAAAACATGACGGTTTTCCTCAAGCATGGTATATAATTCTTCTAGTTCTTTATCTCTTCCGATAAAATGACGGCATGGTTTCGGAACCTCACTGTCCATAATATAATCCAGCACAATAGGGGATAAAGCGCCTCCGGCGAGCAGCTTCTGATTTTTGGTATTACGTTTGATGAATTGGCGTTCCATGCCAAAAGAAATCAGTTTTGCAAGAAACAGCAGTCTTGAACTGGCTGGTTTATATAAGGAAGTCAGATTTTTCTTTTTCGCATCTGAGATGCTGTCATCCTGAACGAATAAAGTGTAAATATCTTGTATAGCCATATTACAGTCAGACATCAGTGGAAGAAGATTCTGGTGGATGGTATGGGCTAATTTTTCCTGATTGGATGGCTTGGAATAGTAAGCGGATATTTTAGGACTGATTTTAGCCTGACCAGTCATCCAGCGGCAAACCAGACCGTTATCCATTGAAAAATCCTGATTTGCCGGATCATCCATAAAATCTTCAAATAATTCGTATAAAAAATCAGGCTGACTCATTTGATTACTTTCGCTGATATGATTTTTTAAGCAAGTGCTAATAGAAGAAAAATCGCATCGATTCAATAGAAATTCCCCTTTCGTAGTTAAGATTGAGTATATCTATCATAACACGAACATATATTCGATTCAAGAAAATACGGATATTTTTAAAGTGATTGTGTCAATTTACAATCAATTTCTATTCAATGTGGTTTTCAGGCAGGTTCTGTAAAATAAGCTCAGAACAAACAATAACGGGAGGAGCTTATGCAACAGAATATTGAATTTGAGCGGTGCATTGATTTTCTGGTACGGATGATTGATAAGTACGGCGAAGAAGTCCTCCGGGAGTTGGAGGAAGAAAAACAGAATAAGGAAGAAAAAGAAGCGGCAGTTTCCTGAAATACAAAATGTAAATCAGACTGTCGTTTTTTTCATGCATTTTTAAATCAAATAAATTTTAAAAGCTGATGCAGAGTGTGTGGCTCATTATTCTGAGAAGCGGTAATACGCGTATCAAATGGCTTGAAATGATTTTGCGTATAAAAGCTCAGAAGAAATTCATTATCTTCGCATTCAAGAAACTCCATAACGCCACCTACGGAATATTTGAGACTGGATATGGTTTCCAGTGCAAATCCTAGTAGAATATTTCCAGGAATTCGTTTTTCCTTTGGAAGAGAATAGTTCTTTCCCAACTGGGCAATCAGGTAAGCTGCGGTAGTATAGGATTGTGTTTCTTCATCCAAAATACTGACACGGGACAGTTTTTTTGCCATTGTCTTGCTGATATTTGAAGCACGGACAGAGATTGGTTTTATTGTAAGTGAAAAATAACCAACCAGTGAAGCATCTTCAGCATCAAATACCAGATAAGTGATAGATTGATCTTTTTTGGTAAACTCAATCGCATTATGTAATAAAAAGTATTCCACATCGGGATTTTTGGGACAAGAAAAATCGGAGAGTAAGTCGTAAAGACTTTCCTCTCCGATATATGTCGGTTCGTCTTTATCCAAATATGCCCGAATATTAACGGTAAAATATTTATCAGACATGTTTTTTCTTCCTTTTTGACATTAAAGCTAAGATTTCCTGTGGGTTCGTTAACTGACGTCCGGGAAGTGTCTGCTTTGGTGTGCGGTCACGGTCGGCTTCGTCAATTGCTGCGACAAAACGCTTTACGCTATTTGGATTGGATACGACAAAATTATGAGTAATACTTGAAGTAGCCATACTAACACCTCCTCTTTTTTGGCTTTTTTGTGTATTTATAGTATATGCAATGTGTGATAAAAACACAATATCAAAAACAGAAATTATTTCTAAATAATTTTCAAGCCGGACATTTATTAGACGCTTCCGGTAAGCGAACAATATTTTCGAGCCAATCATTTATAAGTCGCCAATGGTGGGCGGGCAATATTTTGATAACAGAAATGCTCTGTATCTAACTTAATTATACGATTGGCGAAGAAATGCGTCAATACGGAAAATAAGTATTGAAAATAGTTGGAACAAGTACTAAAATAAGGTTGGGACAATAAAACAGAGTTATACTGCGAGGAAGATTATGAAGAATAAAAAGATTAAATGCGATATATATACCAGAGTATCCACAACCATGCAGGTAGATGGCTACAGTCTGGATGCTCAGAAAGAAAAACTCAAGAGATATGCGGAATTTCAGAATATGGAAATCGTAAATGAGTATTCAGATGAAGGTAAGTCTGGAAAGAGCGTAGAGGGCAGACCGGAATTTCAGAGAATGTTGGATAATATTGAGAATGGAACAGATGAGGTACAGTTTGTACTGGTGTTCAAGCTTTCCAGATTCGGTCGTAATGCAGCAGATGTATTAAACTCTCTGCAGAGGATGCAGGATTTTGGAGTGAATCTGATCTGTGTAGAAGATGGAATTGACAGCTCAAAAGATAGTGGAAAGCTGATGATTTCTGTTCTGTCTGCGGTGGCAGAGATCGAACGAGAGAATATCCTTGTTCAGACAATGGAAGGACGTAAGCAGAAAGCCAGGGAAGGAAAATGGAATGGTGGATTTGCTCCGTATGGTTATGAATTAGTAAATGGAGAATTGCAGATTGCAGAGGACGAAGCAGAGATTATTCGTCTGATCTATGACAAATTTATTCATACCAATATGGGAATCTCTGCGATTGCCGCATGGCTGAACCAGCATGGATATAAAAAGAAAAAACGACAGAATAATACACTGGACGCATTTGCCGCATCATTTATAAAAGGCGTTCTGGATAATCCGGTATACTGTGGAAAGCTGGCTTATGGACGAAGGAAAAACGAGAAAGTTTCTGGTACAAGAAATGAATACCGCATTGTAAAGCAGGAAAATTATATGCTGCACGATGGTATCCATGAAGGGATTGTTTCAGAAACAGACTGGGAGCTGGCACATCAAAAACGGGAAAAAACAGGTGTGAAATATGAAAAGACACATAGTCTGGATCATGAGCATATTTTATCCGGAATATTGAGATGTCCGTTATGTGGAAGCGGTATGTATGGGAACGTGAACCGAAAGAAAAAGAAAGACGGAACCTTATATAAGGATTATTTCTATTATGCCTGCAAACATCGTCGCCTGGTAGATGGTCATAAATGTGGATATCGTAAACAATGGAGTGAGGAGAAGATTAACAATGCAGTGGAAGAAGTTATTCGGAAGCTGGTGAAGAATCCTAAATTTGAAGAAGCAATTCTGAATAAAATCGGTTCAAGAATAGATACAGAAGAAATAGAAAAAGAGATTGAAGGATTGGAAAAGCAGCACAGGCAGCTGACCGGAGCAAAAGCAAGACTTGGACAGCAGATGGACAGTCTGGATATTATGGATAAATTTTATGAGAAGAAATATCAGGATATGGAGACAAGGTTATACCGTCTGTACGATGAGATCGAAGGCGTGGAGAACAGTATAGAGGAAGTTAAGAACCGCCTGCTGAATATCCAGCAACAGAAAATATCAGAAGAAAACGTCTATCAATTTCTTTTATATTTTGATAAACTATATGATAAGTTCACCGACCTGGAGAAGAAAGAATTTCTTAACAGCTTTGTGGAACAGGTGGACATTTACGAGCAGGAGCAGCCAGATGGCAGATTTCTGAAGCACATAAAGTTCCGTTTTCCAGTGTATTTTGGAGACAGGGAAACACAGGAACTTTGTTGGGACAACGAAAGTACCGTTGAGACGGTATGTTTATTGTCCAAACTTCATGAAGCGAAGCATCATGTGAATGTGAGACTGGATATGGAGGAACTGGATTTGACAGCTGTGGAGAGCAAGGCGACTTATGAGGAGATAAAGAAGTATGTGGCAGAGCATAATGATGGGATGAAGGTGTCTAACCTTTATATTGCACAGGTAAAAGCTAAGTATGGAATCATAGAGCGTGAGAACTATAATTTGCCTAAGTCGGAAGATACAAAGCATCCACAGTGTCCAAAGGAGAAAGAGGATGCGATTATGGGCGCATTAAAGTATTTTCAGATGATATAAAATAGAGATACTATTGATAATACATACCTCTATAATGTGAATTTTACAATTATTTGTTCTTGGTATGAAGGGAAGTGATATCAGTGCTGTATATTGCTATATGTGATGACGAAGAGAATGAAATAGAGTATTTGAAATATGCTGTAGAGGATTGGGCTAAGAAGGAAGACATCATAACAAATATAGAAACATATGCATCTGCTGAAAGTTTCCTGTTTCAATACGAAGAATGCAAAAATTATCAGATTTTGTTATTAGATGTGGAAATGAGTGGAATGTCAGGAATCGATTTGGCAAAGAAAATACGGCAGAATCAGGATAATGTTGAGATTATTTTTATAACATCACATTTTGAGTTTATTGGCGTAGGGTATGAAGTAGATGCCCTCCATTATCTGGTCAAACCTGTGAAAGCAGGTAAAATGGAAGAAGTTCTTTCGAAAGCAAAATGCAAGATAGAAGCAGGAGAACCGTCGATTATCATTCATTACGAAGGTGAAGTTGTTAAGTTATATGAGAAGGAAATCCTTTATTTGGAATCACTTTCCCATTATGTAACAATATATACAAAGGGTAAGGAATATAAGATAAAAGCAAATATTTCAACATTTGCACAGGAACTTAGTGAAGATTTTTATCAGACACATCGTTCGTACCTTGTATCATTAAAGCATATTATGCGTATTTCGCGCGACAGTGTTACACTGGATAATGGGGGACAAGTGCCACTTGCAAGAGGAAAATATGATCAGATCAATCGGGCATATATTGAGCGTAATTAGGAGTTCTTATGAGAAAGAAAACATATTTGAAACTTGTCCAGTATCAGACAGAGCAGGCAAAACAGCATCTAAATGAAGTGCGAAGTATCCATTCGGAAATGAGAGGATATAAACATGATTTTCACCATCATCTCCAAGCCTTAAAGGGACAATTAGAAGCAGGAGAGGTAGAACGTGCAATTGCCTATATAGAGGAATTAGATCATCAATTGATGAATGTTGATACACTTCTAAAAACAGGGAATGTATCCCTTGATGCGATATTGTCAGCTAAGATTGCGCAGGCAAAAGCAGAGAATATAGCAGTCGATGTGAAAGCAAGTGTACCGGATTCATTGACTATCACAGATGTGGAACTTAGTATTTTGGTTGGAAATTTATTGGACAATGCAATTGAATCCTGCAGGCTTTCTTCTGGTAAGCGTTTTATTCGTATATATATGTCAATGAAAGGAAAGATGCTGTATTTTTCCATGCTCAATTCTGCCGGGATGAAGAAAAAGAAAATAGGAACATTATTTTCCTCTAATAAAGAGGGAATGCATGGATTTGGCCTTCATCGGGCAGAGACGATTATAGAAGAACATGGTGGCTGGTGCAAATATAATAGCGAGGATGGAGCATTTAGCTCCGAATTTTTAGTTCCTGCAATGGAATAACTGCAATTCGTGTACTGACAGATACAGTTGGTGCACGAATTTTACGTTGTAGGGTTAAGGAGATGTAGAATAGCAGAGAAGGAGGTGCATTATGCTAAAAAATATTTGGTACTGTATTAAGAAAACATCTGAATGGTACTTTGCCTTATTAGTGCTGTACATAATACTGACCCTTGTAAATGCTACAATCCCAATTCTGTCTGCATTTTTACCGAAGCTGGTAATTGAAAAGCTTACTTTAGGTAGTGATATTAAGGGATTGATAGGCACTATTATGGTATTTATGGGAAGTATTGCTGTGTTGACCGGAGTCAGCAAGTTTCTTACAAAATATCTATATTTTGAGAAGTTTAGTATTAACGTTCATTATCTGAAGCTTGTAGCAAACAAAGGGTTAACTACGGACTACATAAATCAGGAAAACGGAATATTTCGAAAGCTGCAAGAGGAAAGTTTCCTGTGCTGTAACGGACATTCACCCTTAACGCAAGTGTATGATGTACTACAAAGTCTCGGTACCAGTGTTTTGGGGATAGCTGTCTTTTCTGCAGTTCTTTATAAACTAAATGTAGCTGTAATACTATTTATTGTTGTGACCACTGCGGTTAGTTTCTATTTAAACAAAAGAGTTGTGAAATGGACAGACGAGCATAGCAAAGAAAGAATGAGTTATGTACAACGGCTTAATTACATTAATGCGATTTCCGGCGACGCGCGTTCTGCAAAGGATATCCGGCTTTATCCTATGGCAAAGTGGTTCTCCGATATTTATACGGATAATATGAAGGGGATTGCGGCATGGTATCACAAATTGACAAAAAAACTTTTTTCTGTGACAGCGTGTGACGGAGCATTAGGTTTATTGAGAGAAGGTATCATCTATCTGTATTTGATCTATCTTTTTATGAATAGTCAGATTTCGGTGGCAGATTTTGTACTTTATTTTGGAGTTGTCACTGGTTTTTCTGCCTGGTTAAGTGAAATATTTGCCGAAGTCTCTGTGTTGAATCAGTTAAGTACAAAGATTAATCGATTTCGGGAATATCTTGACTTCCCGGAAGAGTATCTGAGAGAAGGTGGATTGCATCCAAATCAGGATAAGTTGCCAAAGGTAATTGAGCTAAAGAATGTAAGTTTTAGATATGAAGAAAACCAGCCATATGTACTGGAAAATTTTAATCTCGCAATTAATCCGGGTGAACACCTTGCTGTAGTTGGTTTAAACGGAGCAGGAAAAACGACTTTAGTAAAGCTTATCTGTGGTTTGATTGACCCAACAGAGGGGCAGGTGCTTTACGATGGAAAATCAATTGCGGAATATGATAGAGTAGAACTTTACCGGATGTATTCTGCGGTATTTCAGCAATTTAGTATTATGCCGGTGACTGTAGAAGAAATAGTTGCAGAAGCACCTGCGGCGCAAGTGGATTCTGAACGAGTGAAGAAATGCCTGGAGCTGGCAGGAATGTGGGAACGAATCCAAAAACTACCGAATAAATTACAGAGTCAATTTGGAAGGACGATTTATGAGGACGGAGTGGAATTCTCGGGAGGTGAAACGCAAAAACTTCTACTTGCAAGGGCAATGTACAAATCCTCACCGATTATGTTGTTAGATGAGCCTACGGCAGCGTTGGATCCTATAGCTGAGAGTGAGATATATCATAAATACAATCAGATTAGCGAAGGAAAAACTACAGTATTTATTTCGCATAGGCTTGCAAGTACCAACTTTTGCAACAGGATTATCTTGATTGAAGATGGTGCTATCTGTGAAGAAGGAACGCATAGGGAGCTTCTTGACAAGAAGGGGAAATATTATAACTTATTTGAAATGCAGGCAAAGTATTATCGAGAAGAGGAGGTGGCAGAATGAAGAAAATGTCTTTTGGCGAACGAATTAGAATCACCAAAAGGGGATTTGGAATTTTGAGAAAATATTGTCCGGGTCTTTCCGAACAAAAAGCATTGTATGAGTTCATACATTCACTGCAACCTTTTATAACAATTTGGTTTTCAGCAAGGATAGTGGATGAATTGACCAATCATTGTAGGAAAGATTATATTGCTTCCTATGTGATATGTGTAATTACAATTAACTTTATATGTATCGTATTTCAAAATGTACTTTTGCATATATGTAATGAGAAAGAATCGCAAATGTGGATTTGGTTTGAAAAGGTTTTTTCAGACAAACAGATGTCATTAGATTATGATGACCTGGAAGATGTATCAATACAGAAACAGCGTCAAGAGGTGGAAGAAAATCTCTTTATGTTTGGAAATGGTCTTGCACAGCTGGTTTGGGGAACTTCTGTAATGGTGAAGGTATTTATTAATATCTTTGTTGCTCTATTAATGTCAGGCACTCTTTTTATTTCTAAAACCGGAGAGAAAATCGTGGACCATCCGATTTGGATTGTAGCAATTTTAGGCTGTATCACTTTATGTGGATTTAGTAATTATAAAGCGACAAGAAAAGAAAATAGCCTGTTTATGAAATGGTGTGATAATAGCTTATGGTTTAATAGGACATTTATGTTTTTCGGGCACGAGCTATATACAAATCTTGAGAGGGCAAAAGATGTCCGTATCTATAGGCAGGATACCCTTGCTATTAAGAAAATAGAAGAATTAGAAGCGTGGGGAAAAGCTGAAAAGAAGAATAGTTTTCATATGGCATTTTTCCCGTCAGTAGCTGGATTTATAGTAGGACTTGGTAACTGCGCGTGCTACCTGTTTGTGGCAATAAAGGCTTTTCTGGGAGCATATGGTGTAGGAAGCGTTGTTCAGTATGTATCGGTACTGACAAGATTAGGAGATGGAATCAGAGATTTGATGTTTATGGTGTCTGATAATGAACTATATTGTGCTCACCTAAAGAAGATGTATGATTACCTGGATATCCCGAATCATATGTATCAGGGCAGCCTTACAGTGGAAAAACGGGAAGATAATGAATATTACATTGAGTTTCGTAATGTTTCATTCAAATATCCAAGGACAGAGAATTATGTGCTGCGTAATGTGAATCTCAAATTCAAGATTGGAGAAAAACTTGCGGTAGTAGGTATGAACGGAAGCGGAAAGACAACATTTATAAAATTGCTCTGTCGTTTGTATGACCCAACAGAAGGAGAAATCTTATTAAATAATGTGGACATCAGGAAATATGACTATAAAGAATACATGTCCATATTTTCTGTTGTTTTTCAGGATTTTAAATTGTTTTCTTTCGGACTTGGACAAAATGTTTCAGCAAGTTTTCATTACAATGAAGAACTCGCAAAGAGGTGTTTAGAGAAGGCAGGATTTTATGAACGCTTGCAGAGTATGAAGAAAGGATTAGAGACTTCTATCTACAAAGATTTGGACGAAGAGGGTGTAGAGATTTCCGGTGGGGAAGCACAGAAGATTGCTTTAGCGAGAGCGCTTTATAAAAATGCTCCATTTATTATTCTTGATGAACCGACAGCTGCCCTGGATCCGATTGCAGAATATGAAGTGTATTCAAAATTTAATGAGATAGTACAGGATAAGACAGCTATTTACATCAGTCACAGACTTTCATCCTGTAGGTTTTGTGATGTCATAGCAGTATTTGATGGCGGACAGATTGTGCAGAGGGGAGTTCATGATAGATTATTGCAGGATACGCATGGGAAATACTATGAGTTATGGAATGCACAGGCGCAGTATTACGCATAGGTTTATTTGATTCACTTAAGAGAATGTACCGAAACTATTAAAGAAGTTCAAGATAAACTAATTTGCAATTAAGAATCAGTCTTGACAAAAACGAACAAATATTCTATATTATCAACGGAGATTCTATACCCAAAAACAGAAAATGTGAATATACAAACAAAGCTCAAACTATTGCAGTTTGGGCTTTTTCCAATTTTGTAAGAAACTTGAGAACAACAATTTGCAAAAAGTCAATTAACACTTTGCGACAGATTATGGACAGAATTTTTCACAAAACTGATTGTGCAACACTAACAATTTTTTGGGGAATGTATAGTCTCGCAAAAGTAACAACATGGCAATCGAGTAGTATCGGTTGCTTTTTTGTTGCTCACTTTTAGAAATTATCGATTGCCCCGGAAGAATGATTTCTAAAAGAAACCAGATGTCAAAAGGAGGAAATGCAAAATGAAAGAGTATTCAAAAGGTATTTATGTGAAATTTAGACCGGAGGAGGTGGAGATACTGCATAACCGAATGAAGGAGGCCGGAGTTCAAAATATGAGTGCCTTTATCAGAAAGATGGTATTGAACGGATATATGATTATTCCTGAGTGGCCTGAACTGAAAGGGGTGCTGTCTTTGCATTCAAGAATTAGCAATAACCTAAATCAGTATGCGAAGAAAGCAAATGAAACCGGAAAATTGTACGAAGAGGATATTGCAGAAATAAAAAAGATGCATAATCAGCAAACAGAACTTCTGAAAAAGGCACTTGAGGCAGTTCTTGGTTTTTATGAAACGGATTCATAGTGTTAACATGGCTCTGCGGGTTATCCGCAGTTCAAGGGGATTGGGGTGCAAGACGTCCGGTGGACGTCTGCTCTGCACGGACCGGAGTGGAACGGAGACCTTCCCCAACAAGCAAAAATGCGCCGGGTATATATCGGAGCACTGCTTGCCAATTTGTAAAAAGTGAAAAGAAAGGATCAAGTTTATGAGAGATTTAGAAAAGGTATGTATTCAACCGAAGTATAACTATTGTACCGGTGAGGAGCGTTTTACTTTCATCAAGCTGCCAAAATGTCTGGTAGAGAATGAATGCTTTATTGAACTGTCAATGGATGCAAAGCTTTTATACGCATTCTTTTTAGATCGAGTTTCATTGTCAATAAAAAATGGATGGATTGACAACCAAGGGAAGGTGTTTATCTATTATTCAATAAAAAATATTTGCGAGGATTTGAATTGTGGAACTCAAAAGGCATGCAAGTTATTGGATGAATTGGAAAAGGTGGGAGCACTTGAACGGAAGAGACAGGGATTGGGAAGACCTAACAAGCTGTACCTTAAGAAAATGTTTTGAGAAATAGCCATACCGTAAAAATCAAAATACAAAAGATGGAGAAGTCACAATTAAGAATTTTGATTTTGACGCATACAGACTTTTGGTATTTACAGGTTTTGAACAGTTAAAATCAAAATCTAATAAGACTAATAATAACAATACTAATTTTAATAATATCTATCTTATCCTATCAGGAAGTGAGGAAACATCACTATGGATTGGATACGATGGATTTCAATGACAATGTCAGAAAGGATTTTAATTATGGTTAAGAATAAAGTGGTTTTAAAGGAAAGAGATGTATGGAGCAATTTAGCAAATTTTATTGGAGAAATGGTGGCAAAGTATGCGGAAGCAATGGACTTGGATAATTTGCCTGATCCGTATTTTTATCTTCGTAGGGAAAGAATAAGACAGTTGTACACGGAGCTATATAAAGAGAAGAATATAACAAAGTTCAGAAATACAAAAATCTCTATTGAAAGAAAAGTTGCAGCATGATACTATAACCGTATAGACGGATGAATAAATTTATAAATACGGATATGTACGGAATGTTGATGGAGGAAAAATCATGATGATCAGTGAAAGAATTTTTTGTGTGATGGAGCAGAAGAACATAACGCAGTTGGAACTCTCAAGAAGGACCGGGATTGCAACAAGTAACATCAGTGACTGGAAGAAGAAAAAGACGAATCCCAAAGCGGACTGTCTGTTGTCTATATGTGATGCATTGGAGATTACTCCCGAACAGCTTTTGACTGGAAAAGGAATTGATCCGGAATATAAAGATGCAGATATGGATTATGAAGTTACCAGGTCGGATATTAAGATTTTAAAGCAGATTCACAGCCTTGGAGATGCGCAGTATAAAAGATTGATGGCGTATATGAAAGCCTTGCAGAAGTTGGAACAGATGGAGAACATGGTGGAGGAATAGAGATGGCAAATAAAATAGTTAGGGAAATTATTCACGCAAAAGGAATTGATATTGGGATTTACACGAAAGATTTTGAAAATGAATATATTTCGTTGACAGATATTGCAAAATATAGAAATGATAATGATCCCAGATTTGTCATTCAGAACTGGATGCGAAACAGAAATACAGTTGAGTTTTTGGCTGTTTGGGAAGAACTTCATAATCCAGATTTTAACCGTGTGCAATTCGAGGCGGTTAGAAGTGAGGCAGGATTAAACAGGTTTGTTATGACGCCAACCAAATGGATTGAACAGACCAATGCTATTGGAATAGTGTCAAAAGCAGGCAGATATGGTGGAGGAACTTATGCACATAGCGATATTGCAATGGCATTTGCTACATAGATTATTAAGCTATGAGAATCAGGTCAATTATTACACAAATTATATCAGCGAGAATCCACTCTATGAATATGCAGGGACTTATGCGGATGAAGGTATTTCGGGAACCAATACCAAAAAGAGAGATGAATTCAACCGTATGATTGCTGATTGCAGGTCGGGGAAAATAGACATGATTATTACTAAGTCCATTTCCCGATTTGCAAGAAATACGCTGGATTGCTTGAATTATGTGCGAGAGTTGACGGAGATGGACACGGACTTCATGCTGAAAACACTGGACCACATCAAGGTTTTTGAGGATGGAACATTGTTGGTAGTGTTCCTGGATGGAACGGAGATTGAATGTAAAAATGAAGAGGAGTAAGAAAAGATGCCGATTGGGAGTTGCGATTCCTGATCGGCTTTAAAAGTGTATCAAAAATAAAATAAAATAAAATTGATACAATGAGATTGACAAAACGTTGATAAAACAGTATGATTTTAATGTATCAAAAAAATAAAAAAGAGGAAATGATATAAATGGTAGTATATGAATTGATTCCTAAATTAATAAGAGCAGCATTAAATAATGATAAGAAGGCTGTAGAATCGATTTCTCTCATGATAGGGAGAAAAATAAAAAAAGAGTATCCTCAAATAGCATCGGAAATTATGCAAATAACCGCCAATAGCAGTGTGGGGGCTGACACATTGAGAACATTGGATTTGACTCCCGCTCCAGTTGATAGAGAAACTCGAAGCCAATTGGTGAAGGTAGAAGAACCGATAATGGTAGAAGAACCGATATTATCGCCAGAGGTTTGGCATCAACTAAAGGATTTTTTGCTAGAACGCGAATTGTTGGAAAGATTTTTGGAAGAGGATATTGTTCCACCTAATAGTATATTATTGAGCGGAAAACCAGGGGTAGGTAAAACGTATATAACAAAATGGCTATCTTATAAACTTAATTTACCAATAGTGACGGTTGATTTGGCAACATCGATATCAAGTTACTTGGGTAGAAGTGGACAAAATATAAAAAGTATATTTGACTATGCTAAATCCCAAAATGTTATTTTGTTTTTGGATGAGTTAGATGCTATTGCAAAAAGAAGAGATGATATGGGAGATTTAGGAGAACTTAAACGGTTGGTAAATGTCCTTCTAAAAGAATTGGAAGAATGTCCGGTTACTTGTGTGATTGTAGGTGCTACTAATCACCCAGAGATATTGGATAAAGCAATATGGAGGCGATTCGATAGGAATATAGAAATCCCTATGCCTGGAAAGGAAGAACGCAGGAAACTTGTTGAGAGAACATTGGGTAATAAGTTCGGTGAGATGAAAAGTGATACAATAAAGTTCATTGTTGGAAATACAGAAACTGTTTCTGCTTCTGAAATTTGTAAACTATGTGAACATATAAAGCGTCAGATGGTGATGAATCGCGATGACAAGCCAGATATACTTGCTTTGAGAGAGTGCTGCCGCATAATTGAATTAAAAGATCGAAATGAAAAAGTTCAATTATGTAAGCGGATAAAGAATGAATTTCCAGAATTATCGTTGAGAGATATTTCAAATATTACTATGATTTCATCGGCATCAGTTGGAAGATATATAAAGGAGTGATGATATGGAAAAAGGAAAATATCCCATTATTGCAAATGGAGAATTATATGTAGAGCCGATTAGTAAAAAAATGAATTTTCCACCTAAAGAATGGCCGCATGATTATAACGACGCAAAAATAAATATTTGCAATGATTTGAATAATATCAAAAAGAAGATCGAAGATAAAGAAGAAATATTTTTGGATGAAAAAGTTCTGTGTATTCGATTGGAGCCTAAATTGGAAGCAAAATCATATGTTCCAGATTCTTTGATGATATCGGAAGACATGCAGATTATAGGTGGAAGAAAATATGCCTTTGTAGATGAAAATGGCGAAAAAAAAGATGCAAAATTGTATTTTGTCAAGGCAAAAAATGCAGGAATAGATAAATTAGAAAAAACACTGAGAAATGGAAGTAAGGATACTGTCGAAAAATGGAGAAGACAGATACAGTCTATAAAGAATATAGACCTGCTAAGTAGCGAGGAGAAGGTTCAGGGATTGACAGAGGATTGGACGAAAGGAACAATAGAAATTGTTCTTCATCCTTTGGAAAATAGTGTCCAGAAAATGATAGATGCATTTATGGAAATTTCAGGTTTATCTTCAAATGAAATAAAGGTAAAAAGCTATGAAAAAGGTTTAACTTTTATCAGTGCAGTTTGCGATCGGGAAATAATAGCAGCTATTGAAAAGTTTAATCCATTGAGGTCTTTGCACCCTATGGGAGATATTGATCTTGAACCAATGCGAATGGTGCAGGAAGTGGAAGGCCCTAGGCCGGCAAAAAAGAAAATGCGTTCTAATATAACAGTAGGAATGTTTGACGGTGGTATAATTGAAGATCATGTCTTGTTAAAAGGTTATGCAAAGGAAAATGATGTAGTAAATACAACGGCCACATCAAATTCGTTACAACATGGGAATTCAGTGTGTGGAGCTATATTGCATGGTCACTTAGGTGGAAAAACCCCATCAGATGAATTGAAAAATCCCTCTGTATTCGTAGAGTCATTTAGAGTGTTGCCAGCTGAAACACAGATAACGAGTACACGAGATGCTGAATCGGTACATGGAATGTACGAAACTATTGATCAAATTGAAGCTGTTGTAGCTGAACGTAAAGATATAAAATTATATAACTTATCATTTGGTCCTAAAGAACCGATTTTGGATGATAATATAAGTCGATTTACATATGCATTGGATCGTCTGACATATAATGTAGAGGAAGGAGAAATTAACCCGCTTTTTTGTACTGCTGTCGGTAATGATGGTAATAGAGGGGAGTATTTGAACCGTATTCAAACCCCGTCTGATATGGTAAATGGACTTGCGGTGGGAGCATATACATATAATTTGTTTGGTGAAAAAATCAGAGCAGATTATAGCAGTGTAGGTCCTGGAAGAGAAGGAGCGAAAACAAAACCTGATTTGTTAGAGTTTGGTGGCAGTCAGGAACGGCCGTTCATTGTTGTTGGAAGAGGTAATGATAAGGTTGGTATTAGTGCAGGGACAAGTTTGGCAACTCCTGTGGCAACGGGAAAAATTGGTCAGATGATGGCACATTCACCATCAATTACTCCACATTTGGGACGAACATTATTGATTCATAATGCGACCTCTATGTCTGGGGTGCGGGATAATGAATGTGGATATGGATTTGGTAAAGAGGATGTTGATGATATTTTAAAATGTATTGGAAATAAAGTGACAATACTATATTCGGGAGATTTGCCTGCTGCGAGTACGGTTAAATTACCTATTTTTTCACCTGGAGTTAATCAATCAACAGGAAATGTGAGTGTTATATGGACGATAACAACTATTGTTAATCCGGATATAACAGATACGGATGCATATACCAATAACTGTATAGAAGATACATTTTATCCTAACAGTGCGGTGTTTAACTTTTTGAAAAAAGGGAAAAAGACAATAAAGCTAAATCTTACAAAAACAGAAGATGCACAGCAGATGGAAAAATTATTGGAGCAAGGATATAAAATGTCGGAATTACCTGTAAGTGGTGCTGCAAAAAAAGATAAAAGTGAGAATGCACTTAGAAATAAAGATTTAAAATGGGATACTGTTATAAAGAAAACCAAATCTATGAGAGCAACATCATTGTTAAACCCATTTTTAACATTGCATGCGATTGGAAGAAATGGGTATGAGCATGAAAATATTAAGTATTTTGTAGCAGTTACTATTGAAGCCAAAGGGTATAAAGGGAATTTGTATGATAATATACTACAGACATACTCTAACTTGTTGCCGATAGAAATCCATAATGTGAACAAAGTTATGGTTCCTGTTGAATAAATGAAAAAAATCAATTGGAGTGTTTTCCGATTGATTTTTTTATGTATAATTATGTCATGAACAGTTTTTGTATTATTATCCATGAGAGGTGCTAGTATGGGATATGAAATAGAGTTTAAATTAATTGATATAAAAGATATAAATAAAATTCAATGTGTCGAAGAAACAGAAGGTCCCTTTGGAGATGATGTTAAAGTTGTATGTAGACATGATATTACAGATGAATATTGCAAAACTATAATGCAGGGAGCAATGACGAGAATAGCTATAGAATGTGAGTGGCGTTATATTGGATGTACAGAAAGAATAGGTCATCATGAGTTTGAAGTATCAGGACCAGTAAATAAGTATGGGCAGAGAAAAAGACAGATGAATTGTTGAGTATTTATGCTCCGCAGAGATATGCTGTGTCAGAAGAAAATAAAGCAAAATGGGATAGAATTGAGGGTAATACAAAACCGTATATTGAACGTAATTTGAATGTTCAGGCAAGTATTACACGCCAGAACAAAGATTATAAAGCATATCCAAAACATATTATTAGTGATGATGAAGGCTGGGCATATTTGAATTTGAATCCATTAGAAGAAGCTGTTGTCAGAACGGAGTTATCACGTTCGTTAAATGTTGCGTGGTATAGGAATCAGGCGAGAAATTTGAATGCATCTCTTGCAATTCCTTATGAAATTAATGGTAAATTAGAGCCGATGTATCCTGATTTTATTTTCTTTCAAAAGACGGGAGATGGACGTATTGTCCGCGTGATTGTAGATCCACATGGTGATTGGTTAGGTGATAGTGTTGCAAAGTTGAAAGGTTATGTAGCATATCTGAAGGACCATCCGGATATGTTTGGGTCGGTTCTCGTGGTATCAGACGAGAAAAATAAGATTTGTCGTTATCTTGATTTAATGACAAAACCTGTACAGTATGCGCTTGAAAACTTCAAGGGAAATTCTGCAAAAGAATTATTTATGGGTGCATTGGGTAAGAATTATACGGTTGTATCTGATAAATAAATCTGTTGGTTACAGCTTGGATGCACAGAAGGACAAGCTTAGGAAATACGCAGAATTTCAGGATATGGAGATTGTAGGAGAATATTCCGATGAAGGGCATTCCGGTAGGTATTATGACTTTTGTGGGAGAACATGGAACAGATTACGGATACTTATGTGCAGGAGTTCTGCTTTCTGTTATTCCGGTTCTGATTGTATATCTGATTTTCCAGCGCTATTTCGTAGAAGGTATGGCAGGAGCGGTTAAGGGCTGATTAAAAAGTTTGGGAGGTATAACAAATAATGGATGGATTGAAATATGCCGCACAGGTGGAAAAATGGGATCTATTTGAGATAGAAATACAGGGAAAAGCAGAAGGTAATCCTTTTACAGATTATGAAATTCAGGGCGTTTTTACAGGAAAGAATGAGACTGTTACGGTTGACGGTTTTTATGACGGTGATGGCATTTATAGAGTGCGGTTTATGCCATCTTTTGAAGGAGAATATAGCTTTAAAGTGACTGGAAGCTTTTTAAAAGAAGAGTATGAGGGCGGTTTTACAGTAACAGCTCCTTCAAAAGGCAACCATGGACCAGTGCGGGTGGCAAATACCTATCATTTTGCCTATGAAGATGGTACTCCTTATTATTCTATTGGAACCACCTGTTATGTGTGGAACCTTCAGTCTGATGAATTGATTGAGCAGACTTTTGAGACACTGAAGAATAGCGCATTTAACAAAATACGCTTCTGCGTATTCCCGAAACACTATGATTACAATTTGGGTGAACCGCGCTCTTATCCATATGAAGGGACACCTATGGATTCCAGTGTATTAACAAAGGAAAATTTCTTAGAATATACAGGAAAAACAGAGGGAAATCACTGGGATTTTATCAGATTTAATCCGAAACATTTCCAGCATATTGAAAAATGTATCTTGAGACTTCGGGATATGGGGATTGAAGCAGATTTGATTGTTATGCATCCTTATGATCGCTGGGGATTTGCTCAGATGACGAAAGAACAGGATGCTTTATATTGGAAATATGTGCTGGTCAGATTTTCTGCGTATCGCAATATGTGGTGGTCTCTGGCAAATGAATATGACTTATTTGACCACAAGGCAGTGGAGGATTGGGAAGGTTATGCAAAAATTATTTGTGGAAAAGACCCATATCATCATTTGCGTTCTATTCATAACTGTCATGCATTTTATGACTACAATCGTCCATGGATTACTCATTGTAGTATTCAGAGACAGGATTTATACAAATCTTCAGAACTGGTAAACGAGTGGAGAGAAAAATATCAAAAACCGGTAGTATTAGATGAAATTGCCTATGAAGGAAATATACAGCATGGATGGGGAAATATCAGTGGTGAAGAACTTACCAGACGTTTTTGGGAAGCAGCTTGCAGAGGAGGATATCCGGGACATGGAGAAACCTATATGAATGATAAGGACATTCTTTGGTGGTCTCATGGGGGTACACTTCATGGAGAGAGTTATAAGAGATTTAAATTGCTTCATGACATTATGTGTGAAACTCCGGGAATCGGGTTGCGTCCTTATGAAAATAGCGGATGGGATGAAGTATGTGCAGTACCAGAAGAGACTATACAGAAAATGAAAAAAGTGAAAGACTACTATCTGATTTATTTTAGCTTTATGAGGCCATCTTTTAGAGAATATTATTTTGATGATGAGACACAATTTCGGGTAAAAGTAATCGATACCTGGAACATGACTGTGGAAGACAGAGGAGTATTCAAGGGAAAATTTAAGGTAGAACTTCCGGGAAAACCATATATGGCTATTCAGATTAAGAAAATTCAGTAAGAATTGAGATGAGACGGTGAAGGTAAATATCAGAAAAATTTCTGAGAAAACAGGTTTCTCACCTGCAACGGTGTCAAATGCCTTAAATCATAAAAGAGGTGTGAATAAGGATACGGCAGCAGAAATTCTGAAAACAGCCAAGGAAATGGGATATGTGACAGAAGCGGGAATTACGAAAATTAAGTTGGTAATTTACCGGGATAGAGGTCTGATAGTAGGCGATAATCCATTTTTTCATTGGTTGTAGATGGGTTCGAGAAGGCTTGCAGAGAGGCAGGATATGTAGGAGAAAAACCAGTATTCAGCAAACATGGAGTTGTGTCTTCATTGGCCTGGGGTATGGATGGCAAAGTAACTTATGTGTTGGAAGGAAATATTAATTATACTGGTGCAGTGATTACATGGTTGTGTAAGGACTTAAAACTGATTCAATCTCCAAAAGAAACAGAAGAGTTGGCCAGACAGGCTTCTGTGGAGGATAGTGCTTATCTGGTACCTGCGTTTACAGGTTTAGGTGCTCCTTATTGGGAAAGTAATGCAAAGGCGCTATTATGTAGAATGAGCAGAACTACAGGAAAGGCAGAGGTTGTACGAGCGGCATTAGAGTGTATAGCATATCAGATTACGGATATTATCAAAGCAATGGAGGATGATTCTGGTATTTCCATACAAGAATTAAGAGTAGATGGCGGTCCTACAAAAAATCAGTATCTTATGAAATTTCAGAGTGATATAGCAGAAAAACCTGTACTGATACCAAAAGAAGAGGAATTGTCAGGAACTGGAGCAGCTTATGCGGCGGGTGAGGGGGATGCTTATGTCAGTGGGAGTTGAAAGCTCCCACTGACAGATCGTGAAGCGACTGCGTTCATGAGCAAGTAGCGAAGCTAGGCCCTGTCAGCAGAGCTGCAGGGACGGCTTGCGAATATCCGCTTGACCATAATCCAAAGGTATCTCAGAATACAAACCGAAGCAGCAGCATATAGCAGATCGACCCGCCGGAGATTGAGAAAAGCATCTGGCGTTTCCAGAGATGGAGGCCGGTGGTGACTGCGATCACGAGCAGCTCCGGGAGACCGTGGTTTCCACTCAGAAAGCTGACATTTTTCAGGCAGTAGATGACGAGCATGCCGAAAACTGCAGAAGGAAGAAATTTCCCAATGTACTGGATGAAAGTCGGCGTTTTTTGATTCTCCCGGAAGATGAAAAACGGAAGAAAACGCGTGAGCATCGCGCCGAGCACGCACAGGCCGACCGTGATGATTTGCTGTGAACAGTCATATCAGTGTACCTCCTGTTGTCCTTCGAGCCTTGGGCGCAGCAGTGTGAGCAGGCTGAGGATGATGAGCATGGTCGGGATCATGAAGGAGTCCGGTCCGAAGCAGATGAGACACAGCGCGGATACAGAAAGCCCGATGATGGAGGAAACGTGATTTTTTTCCTTCAGCCACTGGTCGAGAAAGATGACGACAAACATGGCTGTCATGACAAAATTGATCCCGGATGTGTCAAACTTCAGCAAAGAGCCGATCAGTCCGCCGATCGTGGCGCTGACGGTCCAGTAGAGATAGTCCAGTAGTGTGATGAAGAAAAGGAACCAGCCCTTATCGACACCTTCGGGCGCTTCTGCGGTATAATTGATCGAAAATGTCTCGTCACACATGCCGAAGATGAGAAAAAACTTTTTCCGGCCCATCCCCTTATATTTTTCCAGCATAGACAGCCCATAGAACAGATGACGTGAAACAGTAACTGATGAGATATATGAAAAACTGAAATAACTACTTAAGTCCAATGTGAAATTTACTTTTTTATTTAACGGAAGAATATAGATAGGTAAATATTTACAAATTTTTTGAAAAAGGAATAGTTTCGCAAGAGTAACAGAGTGGCAATCGAGTAATATCGGTTGCTTTTTTGTTGACCAATTTTAGAAATTGTCGATTGCCCCCGGAAGAATGATTTCTAAAAATTACAAATTTGAAAAGAAATGGAGGAAAAGAAAAGTGAAAGAGTATTCAAAAGGAATTTATGTAAAATTCAAACTGGAAGAGGTGGAGATACTGCATAATCGAATGAAGGAAGCCTTGTGTGCATAGTACATTCCTCGTTTCAAAGATATAGATAGATTACCATGATATTGGTAAAGAATAAAGTGAATTTTAATTCATGTCTTGTCCAAAATATTGGAAAAAATCATAAAGAGGATATTTTTCCAGCATCTTGGATATACCGGATTCGTATAAAAATTTTGAGAAAATAGTTTCATACAATGAATCGGAAAGGAGTACAAAAATTATGGAATGTTGTAAATGTATCAATATGAAAAAAGCCGGAAGGCGCAGCTCCATGAAAAGTCATTTTCATGGTTTGAGGGGATTGGGGCATTTCCCCAACAAGCGAAAAAGGCATTTTTGTACGTACAAATGCGCTGCTTGCCAATTAGCGATATTTATGTAACGAGAGTTGAATCTTATGCAAGAATGGGGCACAAAAGGCTGTTAATGACGAAAGAACTTCAAAGTATATGGAGGATCAGGAAAAATGGGAAATACAAAATATGATGATAAGTTTTACAGATTACCGAAACGATTATTTAAAGAGGAGCAATTTAGAAGTATAACGAATGAGGCAAAGGCACTTTATATGATTTTGTTGGATCGGCGCTGCTTATCAGAGTGTAATGGTGATGCATGGCGAGATGAATATGGAGCTACATTTATCATTTTTACAATCAAAGAAATGATGAAGCTGTTGCATCTGGGAAATAAGAAAATTAACAAGATGCTGAAGGAACTGGAGGTACATAATCTGATTTATCGAAGCCATCAGGGATTAGGAAAGCCGAATAAGATATATGTGTATGACTTGTTGAAAGCAGATAACTCTAATTGGCTGCCAAAGCAATTTAAGCACAGAAAGGGGCGGACAAATGAGAAAGAAATATTATGATGATGCAAAAGAGAATGCAGCATTTGAGAGATGTGTGGATGTTGTGACAGCACTGATCTTAAAATATGGACCGGCAATAAAAAGAAAATGGATTTTACGTGATTGGATAAAAAACATACAGGCTGACTGCTTTTGGAGAAGTTTAGCCTGTAAAAGATATCAGCGGTATTTCGATTGTATGAAAGCTATTGTAAAAAATGATGCAACATGACATAATCGGATTGACTAAAGCGGCATAGATATTTATAATATAGACAAAACGAAAATGACATGAACGGAGGACAGGGTAATGGAGAAAACGGTAACACTTGAAGAGGCATTAAAAAGAATTGAGGAGCTGGAAAAAGAGAATGCAGAACTTCGGGAGGAATTGGAGTATTACAGAAATCGTAAGTTAAGCGGTCGTCAGAAACATAACGCCAAGTGGATGGCAATATATAATGATTTTGTTGTTGGGTATGAGAGCGGCATGACAATGGTAGAAATTGCAAAGCGGAACAATGTCAGTGAGAGGACGATTTATAGGTATAAAGCGTATTATGACAAACTGAGGGAAAAAGAGGAATAGACCATTTTACTGACGTCAGTAAAATGGTCATATGAGAATTGCGGACGATTTTTTTGACCGCAAATGGATGGAGGAGTTCTATGGCAGAAGATAAAAAGAAAGAAATCGATGTTACAGTAATAGAAGTAACAGAAGAATATCTAAAAGAAAAACTGTATAAAATTAGGGGTAAAAGGGTATTGCTTGATGCTGATTTAGCAGAGATATATGGCTATGATACGAAGGGATTTAATAGACAGGTAAAAAATAATATTGAAAAATTTGATGAAGATTTTATGTTTGAATTGACAGATGAGGAATTAGAAGATTTGCGGTACAAAAATTGTACCGCAAATATAAGTTCAAAAAGTCGTTATAATCCTCATGTATTTACAGAGCAAGGATTATATATGCTGATGACTGTCTTGAAAGGACCGTTGGCTGTTAAGCAGAGCAAGGCATTAATAAGAACCTTTAAGAAAATGAAAGATTACATATTAGAAAATCGTGATTTAATAGGTCAGCGGGAAATACTTCAGTTAAGCATGGAAACTGCTAACAACAGAATAGAAATTAACAAAATCAACTCAGATATGATATCTCTTGAAAAGCAGATTTCAGATGTTGCAGAAGGCTTGAAGGATGTTGTGACAAAATCTGAGTTGGCTGATATGATGAACAGCTTTGTTTCAGATGATGATGACAAGTGGCTCATGTTTAACGCAAAATTTAGTAGTGCAGATGAGGTATTAATTATCACTGAGCTAGATAGACTTGGAAGAACTAAACAAGATACATTAGATGAACTTAGAAAGCTAAAAGAAAAGAATGTGCGTGTTATGGTTTTGGAACTTCCAACAAAAAGGATATAGTTGGATTAATCTAAAATTATAATATAAAATTGACAGCTTCGGCTGTCTTTTTTATTGTGGAAAAATAGTATTAAGTATATAATCAATCTAAATGACAGGAGGGATTATATGGGAAAGATAGATACTTTACAGAAATATATAGATGCGTGTGATGAAAAAAGAAACAATCCGCATGATAAATATGAATTTATTCAGCAAGTATTTGGTGTTTATGATAATGAAATTGAAAATATTCATAGTGGATTAGATATGTACAGATGGGGACATGATGGAAAGGCACCAGATTATGATGGTGACATTATAAAAATAAAAGAAAAATTGATTAATTATAAAGATAACTTAGAGATGGAAGAACAAAAGCGAAAAGATGAATTAGAACTTGCAAGATTAGGTCAGAATAATATAAATTTATCAGCAAATGCAAATAATTCTAATAATATCAATATAAGTATTACATTGGAACAGGCAATAAAGAATATTGAACAGATTCCAGAAGAAACTATGTCAAAAGATGAGAAGGATGATTTGGAGGATAAATTATCTGGAATAGATGCAGCAGTAAAAAGTGGGAAGAAGGAAAAAGCAAAAGAAAAAATTGCAGGAGTTTTAAAGTTTTTGGCTGATAAAGGAGCAGATGCATTAATTGCAATGTTACCATATTTAGGACAAATGGCTGGAATGATAAAATAAGTATAAAATCAATGAAATTGGATATATATATAATAGTGTGATGATTTTTTTAAAAGTTTATTGACTTTCTTAAAAATCTGTCATATTATAATTATACAAAGAGTTGTTGTATTTGATACAATGGCAATTGAATATGGTGTGCCACTACCGAAGGCGTTGAAGTGTGGAACGATATAGGTTGGTTTGCTGCTACCAAAGACGTTGAAATGCAGAACGATATAGGTTGGCGTGCCACTGCCAAAGGCGTTGAAGTGTGGAACGATAAAGGGAAGCTAATGCTTCCCATTTTTTTTAATATTAATTGTTTTATATTCTAATGAAACGGAAAGATGAGTAGACACATATGAAATTTGATAAAGTTCAATTTGTATACATAGATATTAAATATTTAGAATATTTACATAGTATAGAGCCAGAAATATATTTTGACAAGGATGAGCCAAATTATAAATTAAAACCTCATTTGGGAATACTATTGAATAATGATGGCAGAGAATATGTAATACCATTGACTTCTGGCAAAGATAAACATAAAACTTGGGCAGATGTTACTGCAAGCTGGTATAGAATTTATGAAGTAATTGATATTACAGAAGACCCAGTGAGACCAGATGATATAATTGTTGAAATTAAAAATCAGGACATACTTAGGGAAATAGATAAAGATAAGCAGAAAGATTACAGACAAAGAATATTATCTGTTTTGGATTTGCGCAAGATGTTTCCTGTTGATGAAAGCGTATATCAGAAAGTAAAATTTGATATAAGCAGTGGTATGGCAAGAAGCGATAGTCAGAGAACATTTTTGATGATTAAAGAATATAATTTTTTAACAAAAATAACAGAGGAAATCGCAAAGAAAGCTACAAAGATATACGATAAACAGATTACAAAAAATAAAGTATTAAAGTATCATTGTGATTATAGAAAATTAGAAAAAGCATTTGATGGATATAAGAAAAAATAATTATTAAGAACCTACATAACCTAAATGGTTAGTGGGTTCTTTTTTATATATAAAATTTGCTTTACAAAATGTAATAAGAGAGTTAACATGCGAATACAAACAGAGAACAACTGTTCTAAAAATGGAATAAGGGAGGAATTAAAATGCCTGATTTAGAAACTTGGACAGAAGGATGTAAAGATTCAAATTGCAAACTATTTATTATAGGTAATTGCGAAACAAGTTCGCAATCTTGATTGAAAACACGGATAGAAGGTGGCGGTCATTAATTTATGGCATGACAAAAAGGCTTCATAGTTACTACGAAGCAGAAAAATTTATAAAATCTCAATTTTAAGCAATCAAAGGCTTAATCTGTATTTGGATAGCCACGAAAGAAAACTTTTAATATCGCAACTGTTTTAAGGAGGTACAAATATGAATATTCGTCCATCAGCAGCAATCCGCCAGAACTACAACGAGATTGCAGATATGTGTCGTAAAACGGCAGAGCCAATATTCCTTACAAAGAATGGTGAAGGAGATTTGGTTGTTATGGATATTGAAACTTATAACCGTCGGGAAAAAATGCTGAAGCTAAGAGAAGAACTGCTTGCTGTCGAAGAAGACAGAATAGCAGGAAGAAACGGCTGCACTCTTGATGAGCTCGATGCTTACCTTGACGACGTAATCGCAGACCCTTTGCGGCTATGGGCTTTATCAAATACACCGGTATGACCGCAGAGCAGTTTGCCTGGGCGTGGATTGAATCGGAATTTCTGATGCCGAAAAAGCTGATGTTTCTGCCAGATAATCTCTATTACGAAACGATGAAGCCGACCATTGAAGCCCACGAAAAAGGGTTGCCGACAGTACGGAAAAAGCAGAAAGGCAGGACACCGAAACCAAAGAAAACGAAAAAGAAAAAAGCGAAACGCAGCAAGGAGGTAAGCTACCCTTATAGAAAAAGGAGTTCAACACAATGGCTAAAAATCGAAAATCATACACCCCAGAGTTTAAACAGCAGATTGTTGATCTGCATTGTAAAGCTGGCAAAGGTGTAACTGAATTGAGCAACGAATATAATGGATGCACTTAAGGCATTTCAGATGATTTAATTAGTGATTCACCAGTATCTTTGTAAAAAGAATAATGCGCAGATATGATAGAATATGTAACATAAATATCATATCTGCGCTTTTTGAAATTTATAATTGGTTGACATTGCATGTGGTATCGCGATTAATTAATAACGGAGTAATAACCTTATGAACTGGAGTTGTCTGAATAACAGGTTTTCTTTTCTTTCGTTCATTCATCTGTTCGACTAGTATTTCCATAGCGGTTTCAGCTATTTTATCAATTTGTTGTCCGACAGTACTGGTAGGAATGACAGCTTCATTGGAGATTGGAGAATTGTCAAATCCAATTATTTGATAATCTTCTGGAAGTGAACCATATGATCGAATGAGTGAATTTAAAAACATGTTTGCATAGGTATCATTGGCAAGAAAGATTCCTTTTCGTTTTCCCTTATAAGTTTTATCCAGATAGCAGGCAATTTCCTGAATAGACCTTTGGTTATCTTCATAAGAGTTTCCTAAATCTTTAAGAAGTAATTCATAGGAAAGATTATAATCTCTACAAATATCAACAAAACCCTGAATGCGTCCATATGCGGGGATATATTTAGGAACATCTACGTTTATATGAATGTAGATATCGCAATTACATTTCTTTAGCAGGCTTGTCGCTTGAATACCACCCATATAGTTATCGGTGTTGACACTGTTTGTATATTCATCTTCCCGTTCAATCGTGACAATAGGAATGTTATAGGATGCCAGTTCCTTAGAAGGAATGGTATGACTTAATACAATCATCCCTTCTATGTTATAGGCTAATAATTCCTGGATGTACCGCCTCTCTATAGCTTCATTTGAGTTTCCGGAAAAAACAAGAAATTTGTATCCAAATTTTTCATAAGAAGATAGAATTTGGTTAAGCATCTCAGAATAGTAGTGCAGATACAGATTTGGAACAATAATACCAACAAATTCCGTTTTCCCGCTTGCAAGTATTTTTGCAACTTTATTTTCTTTATAATCTAAATCAATTAATGCCTGTGCAATGATTTCCTGATTTTTTAAAGTAAGTGAATCCGGATCATTAAAATAGCGTGAAATAGTAGTCTTTGAAAAATTAGTATATCGTGCGATGTCATCAAAAGTTACTTTCTTTTTGCTCATGATAGTCAGCTCCTTTGGTATTCTATATTATATCAAATTCAGAACTGTTAATCAATCAAAAAAATAACCGGTTACTTTACCGGTTATGCATATTTGCTAAATATTTACCCGCAATGTTTGGCTAAAATCATGAAAATATAGCTGTAACTTGACTTCTAAAGTAATAGAAGATATGATTTAAAAAGAAACAAAGTAACCGGTTACTTTACTGATTATAATACGTGATAAGAAATGGAAGGGGTATGAAAAGTGGAAGCGAAAAAAAACTAACAAATGGAAAACATACAATGAAGCAGAAACTGTTGTATGTCAGGAAAAACTGGCAATTGTATGTGTTTTTCCTGATGCCGGCACTTGTATTTACAATTATTTTTAAGTATTTACCAATGGGTGGAATCCTTATGGCGTTTGAAGATTATAATGTACGTCTGGGACTTTTAGGGAGTGAATGGGTAGGACTGGATTATTTCAAACGTTTTTTATCTTCGCCGGATTTTTTGTCCTATTTATTGAATACATTAAAGTTAAGTTTATATGGTTTATTATGGGGATTTCCAATGCCGATCATATTGGCACTGCTGTTGAATCAAATTCGTAGTGTTGGTATTAAGAAAAAAATTCAGCTTTTGATTTATGCCCCTAATTTTATATCAGTTATCGTTTTATGTGGTATGGTGAGAATGTTTTTATCTCCAGTAGGACCACTCAATCAAATTTTGGGAACATCAACAAACTGGATGACAATGCCGGAGGCGTTTAGAACAATTTACATAGCCAGTGGAATATGGCAAGGTGCCGGGTGGGCTTCCATCATGTATACCGCAGCTTTATCAAATGTAAGTAAAGAGTTAGAGGAAGCCGCTATGCTTGATGGTGCAAATGTTTTACAGCAGATATGGTATGTACAGCTTCCAGCTATTAAAAATATTATTGTAATCCAATTCATTCTTTCTGCGGGAAATATTATGAGCGTTGGATTTGAAAAGGCATATGCACTTCAAACAGGAATGAATCTGCCAACGTCAGAAATCATTTCAACATATGTATATAAAATTGGTTTACTGAATGGTGATTATGGTTATTCCACAGCAGTGGGTATCTTTAATTCCATCATCAATGTGATTTTATTGCTTGTTGTAAATGGAATTGTATCAAAATTAAATGATGGAGAAGGATTATAGAGAGGGGAGGCATACACATACAATGAGAGCACACCAAAACAAATCAAGGACAATAAAAAGAAGTACAATTGACAGAGTTATTCTTTTCCTGGGCTATAGTGTTTTAGCGTTATTTACAATAGCAATTGTTATTCCACTCGCTTATGTTGTAATAGCTTCTTTTATGGATCCAAATGTACTGAATAATCAGGGAATCAGCTTTCGTATGAGTGACTGGTCACTGGAAGCATATAGAAGAGTGCTGGAAGATAAAATGATATGGAGGGGCTTTGCAAATTCTTTCTTTTACTCCATTACAGCAACAGCAATCTCTGTTTTCATTACACTTCTTGCGGCTTATCCAATGTCTAAAAAAGATTTGGTAGGTAGAAAGTTTTTTAATGCATTATTTGTGATTACTATGTTTTTTGGAGGAGGATTGATTCCTACATTTATTTTGATGAATCAGCTTCGTCTGGTTAATACAGTATGGGCAATTTTGTTACCAAGCGCATTTAATGTATGGAATATGATATTGGCAAGAACCTATTATCAGTCTGTTTCCAATGAATTATGGGAAGCTGCGCAGATTGATGGAGCAAATGAGATACAGTACTTCTTCCAGATTTTACTTCCACTTTGCAAACCAATCATTGCAGTTCTGGCATTATGGGGATTTGTTGGAATGTGGAACAGTTACTTTGATGCAATGATCTATTTAAATGATGCTGATTTGCAGCCATTACAGTTAGTACTTCGTTCCATTTTGGTACAAAATACACCCCAATCAGGAATGATTGCTGATATTCAAAGTACTGCAGAAATGGCAAAAATGGCAGAATTACTGAAGTATTCAACAATTGTAGTATCCAGCATTCCGCTTCTTGTGATGTATCCATTTTTTCAAAAATACTTTGACAAGGGTGTTATGGTAGGTTCCATTAAAGGGTAAAAATAGTAGGAAGGAGAAAACGCAGATGAAAAAAGGAATAAAGAAAACAATTTGTATATTACTGACTGCTATTAGTTGTATATCATTAGTTGGTTGTGGAGAAGCGGCAGTAGGGCAGGCCGACATTGATCCACAAACACCGATAGAGGAAGTTGCTTTCCCATTGTCTGAAACAAAAGAATTGTCATTTATTACGAATGCACCTGCCAGAACAGAGCAGGATCCTAATAAAAGAACGATATTTATGAGATTGGAAGAACAGACGAATGTACATATCAATTGGACATGTTTTGTATCTGATCAGTTTGGAGATAAGAAAAATCTGGCTTTAGCACAGTTTGGAGCGTTGCCTGACGGACTGTTTGTAGCAGGAATGAGTGATTATGATTTGCTTCGCTATGCAAAACAGGGGATTATTATTCCTTTAGAGAACCTGATTGATAAATATATGCCGAATTTACAATCTGTTTTTGAAAAATATCCGGAATACAGGGTAATGTGTACCGCCCCGGATGGACATATATATTCTTTCCCATGGATTGAGCAGCTTGGAGCAGGAAAAGAGGCTATACAGGCAATTGGCGATATTCCATACATAAACAGGAAGTGGATGGATTATCTGGGGTTAGAAATGCCAAAAACAACAGAGGAATTAGAAGAAGTTTTGATTGCCTTTCGTGATCATGCAAATGAACTACAACAAGAATTTGATATTACAGGTGGCGTGATACCAATGTCCTTTATTATTAACAATGGAGACCAGGATCCTGCTATTTTAATGAATGGATTTGGCGAAGGATATGGAGACACAGGGGATCATTTTGCAGTAACAGATGAAGGAAAAGTAATTTATACCACCGTACAGGAAGGATATAAGGAAGGAATTATCTGGCTGCATCATTTGGTAGAGGAAGATCTGGTGGATCCGGAGGCTTTTACGCAAGACTGGTCTACTTATGTGGCAAAAGGAAAGAATCACAGATATGGATTATGCTTTTCCTGGGATATAGCGAATATTGATAATTATGAAGATTATGTAATGCTGCCGGCGCTTGCAGGGCCGGAAGGTCTTGTAAACATAACAAGACAGAATGGTAGTGAGACAAGTGGATTTGACAGGGGACGTTGCGTTCTGACTTCAAACTGCAGAGATACAGCACTTGCAGCTGCGTGGATTGATCAAATGTACAACCCTATCCAATCTGCACAGAATAACTGGGGTACTTATGGTGAGGAAAATAGTGATAACATTTTTGAAATGAGTACAAATGCAGATGGAGGGCCAATGTTAAGACATATGGATCTCAGTGGCAAATCTCCGGTGGAAATCCGTGAGAACCAGTCGGTCAATGGACCACTTGCTATTTTGAATGAGTACTACAACGTGTATGTAACAGAACCTGATGACGCAAAATGGCGTCTTGATAATATGCATGAAACTTATCTTTCTGATATGAACAGCAAATACGTATTTCCAAATGTTTTTATGAGTATGGAGGATACGAACAGAGTCTCACAGCTCGATACGGATATCAAAAAATATGCAGAACAAATGAAAGCAAGTTGGATTTTAAACGGTGGAATTGAAGAGGAATGGGATAGCTATCTGCAAAAGATGGAGGACTATGGACTTTCAGAGTATCTTGAAATCAAACAGAGATATTTTGATGCATATATAGAGTCATTATCAGACGAGAATTAGTAAAAAACAGGAGTGATAAACATGAGTGAAATGTTAGAAAAAGCTAGAAAATATGAGATGGAAGAAAGTATGAAAATAACACAGGATAACAGACCGGTATATCATTTTTCAAATCCGGTTGGCTGGATGAATGATCCTAATGGTTTTTCTGAATATAAAGGGGAACATCACTTATTCTTCCAGTATTATCCTTATGCAACACATTGGGATTCTATGCATTGGGGACACGCAAAAAGTGTGGATTTTATCAAGTGGGAATACCTTCCTGTAGCATTGGCACCAGATCAGGACTATGACAATTTTGGCGTATTTTCCGGTAGTGCGATTGAAGATGGAGAAAAGCAGATACTGATTTATACAGGCGTAGAAGAAAAAGCAGCCCCAAATGGAGAAAAATGTATCCGCCAGAATCAATGCGTTGCGATAGGAAATGGTGTTGAATATGAAAAAATTGAAAACAATCCGGTTGTGACTGCGGATATGTTACCAGAAGGCAGTAGTCTGGAAGATTTCAGAGATCCGAAAGTATGGAAGGAAAATGGTAAATACTATATGGTTGCCGGAAGCCGCCATGGTGACGGAAGCGGTCAGATTGCGTTGTTTTGTGCAGAAAAGCCGGAAAAATGGGAATTTGCAGGAATTTTAGACCGTAGTGAAAATAAGATAGGAAGGATGTGGGAATGTCCGGATTTTTACCCTTTAGATGGAAAACAGGTTCTTATGATTTCACCACAGGAAATGGAAGCAGAAGGATTGGAATTTCACAATGGTAACAATACAGCATTTTTGATTGGAAATTATGACAAGGAAAAGCTGAAGTTTACAAGAGAAAAAGTACAGTGCGTAGATTATGGACTTGATTTCTATGCACCACAGACTATGGGGACAGAGGATGGAAGAAGAATTTTGATTGGCTGGATGCAGTCATGGGATAATCCAATGTATCCTGATACTCAGAGATATTCCGGTATGATGACTATTCCGAGAGAGTTATCAATGAAGGATGGAAGAATTTGTCAGATGCCAGTGCGTGAACTTGAAAATTATCGCAGCAATGTTATAAGTTACGATAATGTTTGTATTCACGAAGAGACAGAATTGAAAGGCATTAGTGGAAGAAGTATCGATCTGCAAATGGCTCTGAAAGGGAAGGAATATGGGAAATTTAGAATAAAACTGGCTGCGGATGAAAAGCATTATTCAGAAATAATCTATGACAGGGATGAGAAAACACTTACATTTGACCGTACCCATTCTGGTTTTAAGAAAGATACGATAAGCACACGCAGTATGTATGTCTCAGACAAAAAAGATGTGATAAAACTTAGGATTTTAGTAGACAGATTTTCCGTGGAGATATTCGTAAATGATGGGGAACAGGTAATGACCTCGCTGATTTATACACCGGTAGATGCTTCTGGAATTTGTTTTGCAAGTAACGGAAAGACATATTTGGATGTAACCAAATATGATATTGAGGTAAAGTAATGGAAAAATATGATGTTGTAGCAATGGGAGAATTACTCATTGACTTTACACAAAATGGATATAGTGAACAGGGAAATCCGATCTTTGAGGCGAATCCGGGAGGAGCCCCCTGTAATGTGCTTGCCATGCTGCAAAAGCTGGGAAGGAAAACGGCTTTTATTGGTAAAGTTGGTCAGGATGGTTTTGGATTACAGTTGGAGAAAGCCTTAAAGGAAACCGGAATTTCAACAGAAGGTTTGTGTTTTGACAAAGAGGTTCATACAACTTTGGCAGTTGTACAAAAGAAAGAAGATGGAGACAGGGATTTTTCCTTTTACAGGAAGCCGGGAGCGGATATGATGCTTCGCAAGGAAGAAGTGAAGGAAGAACTGATACGAAATGCAAAGATTTTTCACTACGGTTCCCTTTCTCTTACGGATGAGCCGGTGAGAATGGCAACTATGAGTGCCATTGAGGCAGCTGAGAAAGCTGGTGTCTGGCTTTCTTTTGACCCGAACTTGAGAAAGCCTTTGTGGGAGAGTGAGGAACTGGCAAAGGAACAGATTCGATATGGACTGGGTCATTGTCATATATTGAAAATATCTGATGATGAGCTGGTATGGCTTACCGGAGAACAGGATTTTGAGAAGGCAATGCAGCAGCTTCGGGCGGAATTTCCAATTCCTTTGATTTTCCTTTCTATAGGAAAAGACGGCAGCCGTGCTTACTGCGGGGAGGAGAGGGCAGAGGTTCCGGCATTCCTGAATGAAAATACGATTGAAACGACCGGCGCGGGAGACACCTTTATGGGTTGTATGCTGCATCAGATTTTGAAGAAAGGCTATCAAAACATAAGCAGACAGGACATGGAAGAAATGCTTACCTTCGCCAACGCAGCCGCCTCTATCATCACCACCAGAAGAGGCGCCCTTCGGGTTATGCCGGAAGAAGAGGAGATTTTAAAACTAATCAGATCCTAAGAAAATGGAGACTGCTATGACGGAACAGGAAAATGCTTTCGGGAAAAATCTATGATCCGAGCGATGCAATACTGACGCAAGGAATTATTTTAATGAAAAGCAACGGATGAATAGGTGTTGTGGTAGTCTGCTGCACCCTTTTCAGTTTACAGAGACGATTAGACGCTCAATATGATAGAATAGATGAAGTGGAAGAAACAATGGCAGAACTGAAGTCTCAGATTTATGGGCTTAAGAAAAATGAGATTGATGCAGATAGCATATACGGATTTCTTAAACCGGGCAATCTTTTATGTGAGCAGACTGATCTCATCACAAAAAGAACGTGATTTTGAGAATTCCAGCTACGATGACATTAAGCGTGTATATTCGATCTGGGTATGTATGAACATGGAAGAGAGCAGCATGAGCCATGTGCATCTCACCAAGGAAGATTTGATCGGTTCCTATGAATGGAAGGGAAATCTTGACCTGCTGAATATCATCATGCTTGGACTGGCAAAGAATCTGCCGGAACATGATGAGACGTATGAACTGCACCGTCTGCTGGGAGCATTGTTATCCAAGGAACTTACAATAGATGAAAAACTAAACATAATTGGAAATGAATACGATATTCCTATTGAGGAGAACTTCAGGAAGGATGTGAGCGTTATGTGTAACTTGAGTCAGGGAATAAAAGAAGATGGTATTGCGATTGGAGAGGCAGGACTCATTATGAAAATGTATAAGAATGGTTTTACAGCAGAGCAGATAGCCTCAGCTACTGATAAGGATATAGAAGAAGTGAAAGCGATTATTGCGGGGAAGGAACCTGCACTTGCATAGTTCTTTTACAGTAGCAGGAAAACAGTTTTCTGTGAATAAAATGGTTGGAATCAAGCCTCCAAGTCTATAATAGATTTGGAGGTTTTCTTCTGCCCATTTGAGAGGAAAGTAATCTCCAAAACAAAATGATCTGTGATACAATATATGAAAGAAATTTTTGAAGTATTGGATTATAGAGAAAAAGCAGAGTCAATTGTAAGTTAATTTGGCTTACATCTAAAATACAATGAAATTCCATGATATTGGTTCAATTAACATATATACTTTAGAACAAAAAATAGAAGTGGTACATTTAAATCAGGCAATTAAATTTTGGAACTTGTAGTTGACATAGTTGAGAAAAAATGATAAATGGCATTAACGAAAGAAAGTTGCAATAAAGAATTGGAAAGATAAGTAGGAAGAATTCAGATAGTATTCTTGAAGTAATTTTATAGAAACTACGCAGAAAAAAAGAATGTGAGGTATAAAAGAGAAGATATGTCAGTTGAAATAGTTGGAGCGCAGGGATTTGATTATCAGTATATTGTAACATTATATATGATTTTGAAATATTTAGAAATGGATCATTTTGAAGTTTTGGTAGAAAATGAGAGTTTTGAGGATGCAAAATTATCGTATCAATTGGAAGATAAAACTTACCATATAGAATTGCAGGTAAAAAAGAAGGCATCCGAAATAGCGTATGACGAATTTGCCACATGGTTAGCGCATTTTCAAAAAAGCAAATCAGATTGTTTTATTTTGGATAGAATACAACAATCTGATACAAATTACTTAGTATTTGTGACAAATAATCGATGCACAGATAATGTTAGTAAGTTTGTAGGTAAAGAAAATGAAATAAAAGAAAATAAAATATGTTTTTCGGCAGAAATGTTAAAAGATTTAAAACTGCGGATGCTAAAGGGAATTGATAACAAAAATGAATTGGGAAGGAAAAGAAAAGAACATATTGAACAGTATTTTAATCAGAAAAAAAATGAGCTGAACAAGGTATTGGGTCGTGTGTATATAATTGAAAGAAAAGATCAGATAGAAAGAGAAATTTGCATCATCCTTAAAGAACAGTATCAAATCCCAAAAATGATATGCAGAGATGTAATGAACCAAATGCTTGATGTTGTTCGTCAGGGGAGGGACAGTGGAGAAGATATTACTGCTTTGATCAGAGAAATTTTAAAAAATAAAAGGTTTAGTCGTGTTTTACCAGAAGATAAGAGTTTTTATAAAAGAGATAGCATAGATATACTAAAGAGTGAGTTGTTACAAAAAAATTTATTACTTTTAACAGGAGTACCATTTTCCGGAAAGACATATATTGCAAAGACGATTGCTCAGGAGTTGCAAGATAATGGATATTATGTGAAACTGACTGACAATATAATAGAGGATCAAGAGGCATATTATTTTTTAATGTCTCCAGAAAATGATTCAAGATTGTTACTGATTGAAGATCCGTTTGGGCATATTGGGAAAAGTGAGAATTATATACAAATAAGGGATAAAATTGAAGGTTTAATACGCGATAGGCTATCCATTAATAGAAAAGTAATCATAACCAGCCGGTTAGATATACTACTTGACGTTTTTCAGAAAAAGCAGATTGAAGAGTGCAAAATTCAGGGTAATGGGTGGATTAATACATCAATTTCAAGTAAGGAAGAGGCTGAGAAAATATGGTTACGATTCTATGGAGAATCAGATGAGAGTCTGCAAGTTTTTGAAAGATTAAAAAGATCTTTTGACCACCATGATGAAACTGTTTTTTTGGAAATTGGCGAGATGCGGCATCTCTTATTAAGTGTGCAGAATATAAATGTATTAACGCATATGTCAACGGATGAAATTATTAAACAGGCTAGAATTAGTTCAGAAGAAGTTTGTAGGAAAATAAAGTCATATGGAGAAACATATAAAGATATTTTTATTTTGCTAGGATGCTTTTGCAATACAGTTAGGTCGGTTAGTGTAAAGGATTTGGCGTATATTCTTTGCAGCAATGAAGAATCAGTTTCTATACGCCAAAAAATGGAAGAAGAAGTAACTGTATCTATAGGAGATAGACAAAAAAACTCACATATACATCAAGAATTTCCGGTATATGCTCAAATGCCAAAACTGGATGAAGATATAATAAGTATTCTGCGGGTATTATGTGAAAAAGGATATATTTACAAAGAGCGCATTACGAATGAGATTTACTTTCTTCATCCAATTTACACATATGCAAGTAAATTACTGCTACAAGAAGAGATTGAAGATGATTGGGATATAGAAAAATATATTAAATATATGCGCAGGGCAATCGGTTCGCTTTCATCAAATGCGGCTTTTTGCAGTTTGTGCCAGTTAGGTCAGGAATTTGATAGAGAACAAATGATAATAGATTGTATTGTAGAAGGTAGCAGATCTATATTTCCAGCAATCAGAGATGTTTCTATTTTGTATTTGGATCAAAATTTTGATAACTTGAATGAACAGGTGCAGAAAGATTTTATGAAAAATATTAGAAACGGTCGCACAGCAGACAAGTATATGCAATGGAATGGTAATGAATGCTGGTATCAAATGGATGGAAAGCACTATTTTGATTTCTTTAATATGGATGATTTCTGGGGTAAAGACATTAATTTTACATTAGAAGAGATTGAAGAACGAGTACGAAAGAAAGAAAATTTTAGCAAAAAAGAAATTTATGATATTTTATCCAGCAGTTTAGCTGACAATTTGTCCCGAGAATTTTTAGAGTATACACTGTTAAGTGATGAAGCAGTCATTCGGAGTAGGGCAATATTTTATTTGTTTAAAAATTATGCAGCTAAATTAGACTTTGAAAAAACAGAGTATTTACAACGTTTTGAAAATTACAATGTTGTTTACGGAATGTTGAAAGGCATGTTTAGTAGCGTAAACGATTTCAGTGAAGAGAATGTAAAGAAATTGATAATATACTTTCAAAAGCAATTTGAAAGAAAGTCAGTATCCATGTATGTCGAAGATTTATTTGATAAATTTGGAGACGAATATGATAGCAAAGCAATTGACTGGGGCAAATACGCTGAAGCGGAAAGATTGAGGATATGGAAAATATGGGCAGCTTTATTTTCTAAGTGGTTAGTGTGTTTCCCTGCAAAATTTATGGGAATGAATGAACCACATATGAGTCTTAATATAGATCGGTCCTTGAAGTATTTAAATAATCAAAAGGAGGTAGTTGATGTAGCAAATGCTTGGATACAATGGATTCATAATTACTCAAAATATCATTCTGTTAATGATTATGGAATGAGTGTTTTAGATTATCTTATTACAGGAACTAAAAATTCTGCTTGCTTACGAAAAGGTATGATAAAAAAAGAATTAAAAGTAAACAGTACAAGTTTGGTAACGGCACACATTTCACATATAGTAGACCTTTGGGACATGTTAACGGATGAAGAAAGGAAAGATATATGTGAATATTTAAAAAATGAAATGCGCGGTGACATGAAATGGATACAAGCTGTTGCATTAACGCGTAAGAATGTTACAAAGGATATTCAGATAGCCATAACAGGTAATGTTTTTTTAGACAAAGAGCCAAAAAAAATAATAGATACTTTAAACGAAAAAAATATATTAACTGAATGCTTACATATTTTTTGTGGTTTTCCTCAGCCGTTGTGGTTTAATGGATATCACCATAGTGGAAAGTATTCATTATGGGATGGGGTAATGATGGAAGTATTAAAGAAAGATATTGTTGATGAGAACTATAATATTTCGCTTAGAGAAATGATAGATGAACTGTACAATAATAATGACCATAGATTTGTCAATGGATATGATGTATATAAAGAAATGCTTTCTGATGAGGAAAAGCGAAAACAGATTTTTGAACGTCTTGCCTATACATCAGTAACTCAGAATCAGGATAATAAAAAAATGTGGGACGAGTTATTACAGGCATGTTCCGAAGAAGAAAAAAAGCAATATTTCTTAATAATTAGCAATTTTATAGAAATGGTAGAATATGAAAATATGGGATATAATGGACTATTATGTGAATATGAACTCATAGATATCGTTCATTATATATTGCCATGTTTTTCTTCGGATCAATCAATATATAAGTTATCAGATGCAATGCTCCTCATGTATAGAAATATTCAGGAAATGGAGGTAGATGAGTCAAAGAAGGTTAAACAGCTTTATGAAACAATGGTACAAGAAACCTATAAAAACGACCCACCTAGATTATTATTTACTAATAAAATAGTGAATTGCACATGTAAAGAAATGGGAGGAGTATCTGATGTAATGCAGAAAGTGTTAGAAAAAAATAAGAAAGATTTTTGGGACAGATATGAACGGGTAAAAGAAACGTTTGAAAGCAATTGCCCATTGAAAATTCGGGAAGAATATAGATTGGAAAACTGGTATGATTAAAATATCTTTCTTGCAATTATTATAGCGTTCTTTGGAAAAATGCCAATATAGATGGAAGAATTTACAGTGCAAGCAGTATAAACAGCGAATGAGGAGTAATCAAAAAAAATATTACATGAATGGTTGGAATAATACCTCCAAGTCCACAACAGATTTGGAGGTTTTCTTCTGCCCATTTTTATCGGGAAGTAATTTCCTAAATAAACAATCTATGGTACAATATCTTAGAACTTATCATCAAGGGATGAGTAGTGAACCATAGAGAAAGAGCAGAGTCAATCGTAAGCTGGTCTGGCTTACATCAAAAATACAATGCAATCTTTTTCTATGCAGGAACATAAGAGAGTGCATTATGTCAATTTTTGTAGCATCATCAGAGAGGATTGCAACATTTTTCACTCCCAGAGTACAGTGAAAACTCTGGAAAGTGCATCTCAATTACCCTATCGACACATGTGGAGACGGTAGTTTTGCTGCAAAGAAGAGGTATTGATCCAATACATTAAAAGAGAACGTAAAAATGAACATGCCATGATTATACAAAAGCAATGCAGTATATAATAAAAACGACGGAAATCGTTGTTGCCACTTGTTAGGCATGTTATAATGAATTTAAAAAGAAAGAGGTGATTGTATGTTAGCAACGAAACCACAGACAGTTACAGAAACACCGAATACTGCAAAATTGGAATTATATAGGTTAATTGGTGAGGGCTATAAGGCAATGCAGGATGGCAGAACCAGTACAATCGAGGAAGTACGAGAGAAAATAAATAAGAGGAGAATGGAGCGTGGCTAGTGTAGTATTTACAGAACCGGCTGAATATGACTTGATGGACATAGAATATTACATCTATGTAGATCTTAACAATCTACAGGCTTCTGAGAGAATAACAGAGGGCATCCTTCAGGCGGCAGGTAAGTTGGCAGACTATCCAGCAGGACATCCACTTGTGAACGATCCACTTTTAAGAGACGTTGGTTTAAGAATGACGAACTTCGATAATTACAATATATTTTACTATTATCATCAAGATACAGATGTAGTATATATAATCAGAGTTTTGTATAATAAAGCTGATTGGCAAAGTATATTGTTGAAATAAGAAAATAAATAATTGGGATTGTGCCTCCAAGTCTATGTTGGATTTGGAGGTTTTCTTCTGCCTGCTTGAGCGGAAAGTAATTTCCCAAATAAAATATTCTATGTTACAATAGTATGAAAGTAATTCAGGAGATTAAGGAGTATGGTGTGAAAGTTATTATGTTAAAAAATAAAAAGAGAGAGATCAGGAATTGTCTGGTTGCAATATTGAGCAGTGCATTCCTTGCCTTTGGACTGTACCATGTCCATTCTCTCTCAGGAGTGACAGAGGGCGGCGTTTTAGGAATGACGCTTTTGCTGGACCACTGGTTTGGAATTTCACCGGCTTTTTCCGGCTTTGTTATGAATGTATTGTGTTATTGCCTGGGCTGGAAATTAATGGGAAAAGAGTTTTTAGGATATTCCATTGTTGCTACTGCAAGTTTTTCTATTTCTTATAGAATCTATGAGCAGTTTCCTTATATTTGGCCACAGCTTGCACAGATGCCGTTGCTTGCCTCTGTATTGGGTGCAGTTTTTGTCGGTGTGGGAGCTGGATTGTGCGTACGTATCGGTGGTGCACCGGGCGGCGATGATGCCCTGGCAATGAGTATTTCCTATGTGACCAAATGGAAGATCCAGTGGGTATATCTGTTGACAGATGCAATTGTTCTTGGATTATCGTTAAGCTATATTCCAGTAAAGAAAATTGGTTATTCGATTCTGACTGTGTTATTATCAGGGCAGATCATAGGGCTGGTACAGAAGGTGCATATGCCCCAGACGGGTGCCGGTTCAGCTGTGAATGAATTAGAGTAAGGAGTATAATGCCATGACAGAGTTAAAGAAGCTGCTTATGCAGGTGGCAGAAGGTGAGATTACGCCTGAGGATGCAGAGCTTAAATTGAAAATGCAGCCTTTTGAAGATATGGGATTTGCCAAGCCGGATTTTCACAGAGGAATGCGTCAGGGGGCTTCAGAGGTAATATACGGAGAAGGCAAGACAGCAGGGCAGATTGCTGCAATTACGAGAGAATTGCTTTCACATGGACAAAAAGGTGTCCTGATTACCAGAATGTCTGAGGAAAAAGCCAAAGCTGTAGGACAGGAGATTGAATTGTTCTATGATTCCACCAGCCGTATTGGCATTGCAGGAGAGAAAAAAGCATCTGTTGGTGATGGTAAAATCGTGATTGCTACAGGAGGAACCAGTGATATGCCGGTTGCAGAGGAAGCAGCACTGACGGCAGAATTCCTGGGGAATCATGTGGTCAGACTCTATGATGTGGGAGTGGCAGGGATTCACAGGCTTCTGGCGCACAGTGAGGATATCATGCAGGCGAAGGTAATTGTTGCTATTGCGGGAATGGAAGGAGCGCTTGCCAGTGTGGTAGGAGGTCTGGCTGACTGTCCGGTGATTGCAGTACCCACCAGTGTAGGGTATGGAGCATCCTTTGGTGGAGTATCAGCATTGTTATCCATGCTCAATTCCTGTGCCAGTGGAGTCAGTGTAGTAAACATTGACAATGGATTTGGAGCAGGGTATCTGGCAAGTATGATTAATCAGATAGGTAAATAAAGGGAGAAATGGAATATGAAGACATTATATATAGAGTGTAATATGGGAGCTGCGGGAGATATGCTGATGTCTGCTTTGTCAGAGCTTCATCCTGATGCGGAAGGATTCATGACACGGCTGTCACAAATCGGAATACCGGATGTGACATTTGAATGTAGACAGGCTGTGAAGTGTGGCATTGTAGGAACCCATATCGAAGTCAGAGTAAAGGGTGTATCGGAAGGTGAGGAAGTGCATGAACATAGTCACAGCCACGAAGAACATGACCACCATCATGAGCATCATCACACACATTCCCACAGAAGTATGGCTGAGATTGCGCATATCATCTCTCATCTTCAGGTATCAGACAGTGTGAAAGAGCATGCTACTGCTGTATATCGTCTGATTGCAGAAGCAGAGAGTCAGGTGCATGGCAGAGAAGTATCTGAGATTCATTTTCATGAGGTAGGAACGATGGATGCCATTGCGGATATTGTGGGAGTATGTATGCTGATAGAAGAGTTGCATCCGGATCGTATACTGGCTTCTCCAGTACATGTAGGTTCCGGTCAGGTAAGATGTGCCCATGGCATACTTCCGGTTCCAGCGCCGGCAACAGCATTGATGTTGAAGGATGTGCCGATCTATGGCGGTCAGATACAGGGTGAGCTGTGTACGCCGACAGGCGCAGCCTTGTTGAAGCATTTTGTAACAGAATTCGTACCTATGCCGGCTATGCAGGTAAAGCAGATTGGCTATGGTATGGGCAATAAGGATTTCGAGATGGCAAACTGTGTCAGAGTCCTTATGGGAGAGCAGCAGAATACAGAGGGTGAAATCTGTGAATTATCATGCAATATGGATGATATGACTGGTGAAGAAATTGCCTATGCCATGAATATGCTGCTGGAGCATGGCGCCAGAGAAGTATTTACCACAGCAGTAGGAATGAAGAAGAACAGACCGGGAATCCTTCTGACTTGTCTGTGTGATACAGCAAAAAGACAGGAGATGCTGGAGCTGATCTTCAAGCATACGACTACCATAGGAATCCGCGAGAAGAAAATACAGCGTTACATTCTGGACAGAAGAATAGAAGAGACACAGACACCCTATGGAATTGTACATACTAAAGTATCCGAAGGGTATGGAACTGTAAGACGTAAACCGGAGTATGAAGATCTTGCAAAGATAGCCGCACAGCAGGATAAAAGTCTGATGGAGATCAAGAAGAATCTCTAAACAGTTCAATTCAATAGGAGAAGTTAACATGGTACTGCATGATGAACAATATGAAGCATATATTCAGATACTGAAAGAAGAATTGATACCTGCATTTGGGTGTACAGAGCCGATTGCACTTGCTTACGCAGCTTCGATTGCCAGACAGGAGCTTGGGAAGAATCCCTCACAGGTGAGAGTAGAGGTAAGCGGAAATATTATAAAAAATGTAAAGAGCGTCATTGTACCCAATACAGGTGGAATGAATGGAATAGAAGCAGCGGTGGCAGCAGGAATCGTGGCTGGCAAGCCAGAGAAGCAGCTGGAAGTCATTGCGGACATCAGACAGGAACAGATACAGGAAATAAGTGCTTTCCTTGAACAGACACCGATAAAGGTAGCACTGGCAGATTCAGAATACATATTTGACATTGGTGTCATTTTATATCATGGTGAAGAAACTGTTAAAGTCCGAATTGTAGGCGAGCATACCAATGTGGTGCTGATTGAGCATGATGGCCGCAGGCTTCTGGAGAAAGAGATTGCAGCAGACAGTATTGCTTCTTCCATGATGGACAGAAGTGTACTGAATATTCAGGATATTGTAACCTTTGCAGACATAGCAGATATAGAGGATGTAAAGCCCATACTGGATAGACAGATTGCATACAATATGGCAATTGCAGAGGAAGGAATCCGCAGCAATTATGGAGCCAATATTGGAAAAGTACTGCTTCATACCTATGGAGAGGATGTGAAGACCAAAGCCCGTGCTTATGCGGCAGCCGGCTCAGATGCCAGAATGAATGGCTGTTCCCTGCCGGTCATTATCTGTTCAGGAAGTGGTAATCAGGGTATTACGGCATCTGTCCCTGTCATTGTATATGCAAGGGAGCTGGGGATAGATCAGGACAGATTATACCGGGCATTGCTGGTATCTAATCTGGCTACCATCCATCAAAAGACAGGAATCGGAAGACTGTCCGCATACTGTGGTGCGATCAGTGCCGGCTGCGGCAGTGGAGCCGGGATTGCCTATCTGATGGGCGATGGATATGAAGTCATTGCACATACGCTGGTCAATTCGCTGGCGATTGTGTCAGGTATTATCTGTGATGGAGCGAAGGCTTCCTGTGCGGCGAAGATATCAACAGCAGTGGATGCCGGTCTTATGGGATATGCTATGTACAAGCAGGGGCAGCAGTTCCATGCAGGGGATGGTATTGTAGCAAAAGGAATAGAAGCCAACATTACTAATATTGGTCTGCTTGCTAAAGAAGGCATGCGCGAGACAGATAAGGAAATTCTGACAATCATGACAGGGAAATAAAGGATTTGACAAAAGGAATTCCTGTTTGGTACTATAGTAATGAAAAACAGTAGTTTAAAACGCTCATAAAGAGCGTTTTTTTACGCAAGCAGGTTTGATACAACTAATTGCGATTAGCAAAGAGAAGGAAAGGTTTGATATAACTATGATGATGGACAAACGTCTGCTTAATGTAGTCCCCGACAGTAAGAAGTACATCATGAGAAATGTACTTTATCAGTGGGGCGCTCTGGCAGCTAATATTGTAATGATGTGGAATATAACGGCTCTTTTGGCAAGCTTGCTGGTGCCTGAACCGGTGAACAAGGTATGGGCTGTGATATGGATTGTACTGGCAGTTATTGTACGATATGTATGTGCCATATCAAGCAGTCGCATGAGTTATTTATCTTCCAAAGCGGTCAAAAAGACACTTAGAGAGAAAATATATCAGAAGCTTCTGCGTCTGGGAGTCTCCTATAAAGAACAGGTAAAGACCTCAGAAATCGTGCAGGTGGCAGTAGAGGGTGTTGACCAGCTGGAGACTTATTTTGGTGCATATCTTCCACAGTTTTTCTATGCAATGATTGCACCTCTTACATTATTTGTTGTACTTTGCTTTGTGAATGTACCTTCTGCCATTGTGCTTTTGGTATGTGTGCCTATGATACCCATTGCGATTGCTGTGGTTCAGACCTGGGCGAAGAAGCTGTTATCAAAATACTGGGATCAGTATACAGCGCTTGGAGATACTTTCCTTGAGAATCTACAGGGACTGACCACATTGAAGATTTATCAGTCTGATGCATACAAAAATGAACAGATGAATATAGAGTCAGAGAAATTTCGCAAAATTACAATGAAGGTACTGACGATGCAGCTTAATTCCATTACGATCATGGATCTGGTGGCTTATGGTGGGGCTGCACTTGGCATGATTATGGCAGTGACGCAATATCGTGACTATCATGTCTCTTTGCAGGGATGTCTGTTGATTATTGTTCTGTCAGCGGATTTCTTTATTCCCATGCGACAGCTTGGAAGCTTCTTTCATATTGCAATGAACGGCATGGCTGCCAGCGACAAGATCTTTAAGTTACTGGATATGCCGGAGCAGAATCAGGGAGAGCAGGAGATAGGTGAAGACTGTACAATTGTATGCAGTGAATTGTCTTTTGGCTATGAAGAGGATAAGGAAATCCTGCACAACATTTCCATGTCTTTTCCCAAGGGGAGCTTTACTGCCATTGTAGGTGAGAGCGGAAGTGGTAAGTCTACCATCGCAGGAATCCAGACAGGACACAACAGGCAATATAGAGGCAGTGTGACCATTGGTGGTATTTCATTGCCGGAGATAAAAGAAGCCTCACTGATGAAGAATGTGACATATGTCAGCCATAACAGCTATCTTTTCAAGGGAACAGTCCGTGATAATCTGCTGATGGGGAATCCACAGGCTTCGGATGAGGAATTGTGGAAAGCACTGGAGCAGGTGAAGCTGGCTGATTTTCTGCGTAATGAAAAGGGACTGGATACAGAATTAACAGAAAAGGCATCTAACCTGTCAGGTGGACAGTGTCAGCGTCTGGCTTTTGCAAGGGCATTGCTTCATGACAGCCCTGTGTATATATTTGATGAAGCAACTTCCAACATTGATGTGGAGAGCGAGAATGATATCATGAAGGAAATCTATCGTCTGTCGGCAGAGAAGACAGTAATATTGATATCTCACAGACTTGCTAATGTGGTTCATGCGGATAACATATATGTGTTTGAACATGGAGAATTAAAAGAAAGCGGTACTCACAAAGTATTACTAAATAATAATAGTGTATATGAGCAACTGTGGAATGTGCAGCAGAAGCTTGAGAATTTTGGTAAGGAGGTACAGGACTGATATGAACAGAAAAAGAAGCAATCTTGAAGTTATGATGAGACTGATCGGGCTTGTAAAACCTCTGACAGGCTATATGATACTGGCTATTTGCATGGGATTAATCGGTCATCTGTGCGCAGCGTTTCTTACTGTGCTTGCAGGATACGGGATTCTTCATATAATAGGTCTTTATGATGGGGTATTAGTGGTAATCTTTCTTATTATGGGCGCATGTGCACTGGTGAGAGGTATTCTGCGTTATGCGGAGCAGGCGTGCAATCATTTCATCGCCTTTAAATTACTGGCGTTGATTCGTGATAAGGTGTTTCAGGCACTGCGTAGACTCTGCCCAGCTAAATTAGAGGGAAAAGACAAGGGGGATCTGATTGCGGTCATTACATCAGACATTGAATTACTGGAAGTATTTTATGCGCATACCATATCTCCAAGTGCGATAGCATTGCTCTTTACGATAATTATGTGCGCTTATATCGGGCATTTTCACTGGATTCTTGGCGTGATTGCACTGCTTGCCTATATAACGGTAGGTATTGTAGTTCCTGTGATGATTTCCCAGGCCAATGGAGAGAACGGCATGCTGTTTCGAAAGGACTCCGGTGAGTTGAGCGGATTTGTCCTGGATAGTCTTCGCGGACTGACAGAGACGATTCAGTATGGTCAGGGAGAGAAGCGCCTTGAGAAGATGAATCGGAAAACAGACATCCTTTCCGTCAGAGAAGAGCAGATGAAGCAGATTGCAGGCAGAAATCAGGCAATTACCAATACTGTGATACTTGCAGCAGACTTAATCATGCTGTTTGCTGCGGTGATGTTATATCAGCGATATGAAGTTGGCTATGCGGGAGTGATTCTTCCGGTGCTGGCGCTGATGAGCTCTTTTGGACCGGTTGTTGCTCTGGCAGGTCTTGGAAGTACATTGCAGAATACCTTTGCAGCAGGCAACCGTGTACTGGATATTCTGGATGAGAAACCTGTAACAGAGGATATTACCGGATATGGAAATATAGATTTCGCAGGAGCAAAAGCCGAGGACGTTTCTTTTGCTTACGGAGATGAGACTATTTTACAGAATGTATCAGTAGAAATCCCACAAAAACAGATTATTGGTCTGATCGGAAGAAGCGGAAGTGGCAAATCCACACTGCTGAAACTGTTTATGCGTTTCTGGAAAACCAATCAGGGGCAGATTCTGTTATCAGATCATAATATCAATGAGATCAATACGGATAATCTGCGAAATATGGAAAGCTTCATGACACAGGAGACACATCTTTTCCATGACAGTATTGCCAATAATCTGCGTATTGCCAGGTTAGATGCAACACAGGAAGAACTGGAGGCAGCCTGTAGGAAAGCATCTATTCATGAGTTTATCATGTCACTTCCACAGGGATATGAAACTATGGTCGGAGAGCTGGGTGATACGCTCTCAGGAGGAGAGAAACAGCGAATCGGGCTTGCAAGGGCGTTTTTGCATGATGCACCTTTTATGCTGCTGGATGAGCCAACCAGCAATCTTGACAGCCTTAACGAAGCGGTGGTTTTGAAGTCTCTTCAGGAAGAACGGGAGGGCAAGACGGTAGTGCTGGTATCTCACAGAGAATCCACCATGCGTATAGCAGACAGGGTATATTCTGTGGAAAACGGGAGGATGAGCTGATGCAGAATGTGGATAATAAGAGAGAACGGGAGAAGGTAATGGTATCACAGATGATTGCCCTTTATTGCAGAGGTAATCATCATACCAGGAAGGGATTGTGTGAGGAATGTGCAAAACTGGAGGAATACGCCAGAATGCGCAGTGACAAATGTCCTTTTATGGAGACAAAGACCTTCTGCTCTAATTGTAAAGTGCATTGCTACCAGCCGCAGATGAGAGAGCAGATCAGACAGGTCATGCGCTATTCAGGACCAAAGATGCTGTTCCATCACCCGGTCATGGCAATCAGACACTTAATAGAAAGTCATAAGGAAAAATAGTGTGAAAAAACAGATGTATCTTATCTGAGATTATGTTATAATAGGATATAGGTTTCAAAATAGAAATGGGTATTATTCAGCAAATGGATAATGTCCATTTTTGTACATATAGTTATTAATAGTAGAAAGGTTTGAATATATTATATGAATAAGGAATACGCGATTGTAACAGATGGCTCATGTGATCTGCCTAGGGAGCTGTGTCAGGAGAAGGGAATTACGGTAGTCCCTTTCTATGTATCCTTTGATGGGGAGAAATATGAGAAAGAGATCGTAGAAATGCCAATCAGACAATTCTATGAAGATATGGTTAAGAATCCAAAGGTATTTCCCAAGTCTTCCATGCCGTCGGTGCAGGATTATATGGATGCCTTTATGCCAATTGTGCAGGAAGGCAAGGCAATTATCTGTATCTGTATTACAACGAAATTCAGTGGTTCCATGCAGTCTGCCCTGAATGCCAGAATGATGATATTGGAACAGCATCCTGATGCAGAGATCACAGTAATTGATGCAACGATCAATACAGTATTGCAGGGAATCTATGTATTGGAAGCACAGAAGATGAAAGAAGCAGGCGTGCCCTATGAACAGGTAGTAGAGGAACTTGAGACAATCAAATCTACAGGAAGAATCTTCTTTACCGTAGGTAATCTGGAATATTTACAGCATGGCGGAAGAATTGGCAAGGTAGCCAGTGTTGCAGGTTCTGTACTTGGAATCCGTCCATTGATCACCTTAAAGGAGGGGGAGATCTTCGCCTCAGGTATTGCCAGAGGCAGGAACCGTTCTCTGGATAAAGTACGTGAATTATTATTGCAGTATCTGGAAGAAGTGAATGCAGCAAAGGACTGTTCTGATTACAGTCTTGCAGTCGGCTTTGGCTATGATGCAGCAGAAGCGGAGGAATTCCAGGCAGCAGCAGTAGAGTTCCTGAATGGAAAAGGATACCAGGTGACGAAAGAGCAGTTTCCAATCTATCAGATCGGAGCTACGATCAGTGTGCACACAGGACCATATCCTCTGGGATTTGGTATCATTCGTAAAAATAAATATACAAAATAAATGATGACTGGCAGCATTTGAGGGGAGGATGAGCCATGATCGCATTGTTAAGTCGTATTTTTATCAAGAACAATAGCACATACACAGACCCGGTAGTAAGAAGAGCTTATGGACAGTTGACAGGTATTGTGGGAATTGTTCTAAATGTTCTGCTTTTTGCCGGAAAATATATGGCGGGGCTGCTTAGTGGTTCTGTATCGGTTATGGCGGATGCTTTCAATAACCTGTCTGATGCAGGCTCCAGCTTCATTACGCTTCTTGGATTCCATTTTGCTGGAAAAGAGCCGGATACGGAGCATCCTTTCGGTCATGGAAGGATTGAATATGTATCAGGTCTTGGAGTGTCTGTGCTGATTATCGTAATGGGAGCGGAGCTGTTTCGTTCTTCTTTGCAGAAGGTAATACACCCTGAAAACATGGAGGTCAATGCTGTAACAATAACAGTGCTGGTCGTATCTATCCTTGTGAAGGTTTATATGGCAGGCTATAATAAACGGTATGGTAAAAGAATAGATTCCACAGCGATGAAAGCAACTGCAACAGACAGTCTGAGTGACTGTATTGCAACCAGTGTAGTATTGTTGTCCATGTTGCTGTACAGTATTGGCGGTATTAATCTGGATGGATGGTCAGGTCTTGTTGTGGCTGTCTTTATCCTAATGGCAGGTGTGACCTCTGCCAGAGATACATTAAGTCCTTTGCTTGGAGAAGCACCGGACATGGAATTCGTCCATGATATCGAGAATACTGTGAAGTCACATCCTATGGTAGCAGGTGTCCACGACATGGTAATCCATAATTATGGTCCGGGCAGAATCATGGTATCACTTCATGCAGAAGTGCCCGGCAATCTGGATATTTATACCATACATGATGAGATTGATCTGATAGAGAGAGAGCTCAAATCAAAATATCATTGTGAAGTGGTTATTCATATGGACCCTATTGCTGTAGATGATAAGAAGGTCATGGGACTCCGCAAGGAAGTAGAGGCACTTGTGAAACAGATGGATGAACTGTTGTCTATTCATGATTTCAGAATGGTAGAGGGACCTACCCATACTAATCTGATTTTTGACGTAGTAGTACCACAGGGGTACCCTAAGTCGGATCAGGAAGTGTCAGATGAAATTTCTGAAATGATAGAGACAAAATGGACTAATTACCACGCTGTGATTAAGATGGAAAAAAGGTACATATAACAAGAAATATCAATATAAATGATTAAATTTAATCATTTAATTTTACAACTTGCTGTGCTAAGATAGCAGCATAGAAGAAAGGTGAGGAGAAATATGAAGGGATATGACAAGTATGAGCGCGCATATTTTATGCCGCCTGTATGTACCTATGACTGGGTCAAGAAAGATTATGTAGATAAAGCACCTATCTGGTGTTCTGTAGATTTAAGAGATGGCAATCAGGCTCTGATTGAGCCCATGAGCCTGGATGAGAAGCTGGAGTTCTTCCAGATGCTGGTAGATATCGGATTCAAGGAGATTGAAGTAGGATTCCCCGCAGCATCAGAGACAGAGTATAACTTCATGAGAGCTCTCATCGAGAAGGATATGATTCCTGAGGATGTGACAGTACAGGTACTGACACAGGCAAGAGAGCATATTATCAAGAAGACTTTTGAGGCAGTCAAGGGAGCACCTCATGCAGTCATTCATTTATACAATTCAACATCCGTAGCACAGCGTGAGCAGGTATTTAAGAAGAGTAAGGAAGAGGTTAAGCAGATTGCGGTTGATGGAGCGAAGCTTCTGAATGAACTGGCATCTGAAACAGAGGGTAATTTCTCTTTTGAGTACAGCCCTGAGAGCTTCCCCGGAACAGAAGTAGACTATGCCGTAGAGGTATGCAATGCAGTTCTTGATGTATGGCAGCCCAAGCCTGAGAATAAGGTTATTATCAATATTCCTACCACAGTAGAGATTGCAATGCCTCATGTATTTGCAACCCAGGTAGAATATATCAGCAAGAATCTGAAACATCGTGAAGCAGTGACTTTGAGCCTGCATCCTCATAATGACAGAGGAAGCGGTGTCAGTGATGCAGAACTGGGATTGTTGGCAGGTGCTGACCGTATCGAAGGTACACTGTTTGGCAATGGTGAGAGAACGGGTAATGTAGATATCATTACACTTGCCATGAATATGTTCTCCCACGGTGTAGATCCACAGCTGGACTTCTCCAATATTCCTGCAATCCGCGAGAAATATGAGAGATTCACCAGAATGCATGTATATGAGCGTCAGCCTTATGCAGGTGACCTGGTATTCTCCGCATTCTCCGGTTCTCATCAGGATGCAATTGCCAAGGGTATGGCGTGGAGAGAAGACAAGAAGCTGTATAAGTGGTCAGTTCCTTATCTGCCGGTTGATCCTATGGATGTGGGAAGAACTTATGAGTCCGATGTTATCCGAATTAACAGCCAGTCCGGTAAGGGTGGTGTGAACTATATCCTGAAGCAGAACTTCGGTATTTCTCTTCCAGAGAAGATGCGTGAAGAATTCGGTTATCTGGTAAAGCATGTATCAGATCAGGAGCACAAGGAATTAACACCTCAGTGGGTATATGAGATTTTTGAGGATAAATATGTCACAAGACAGCCTTACTTCCAGATTCCGGAATGCCATTTCAAGCAGATCAATGGTATTATGGCAGAATCTACGATTGTACAGGATAATCAGATGCATACTGTTGAAGCCAATGGTAATGGACGTCTTGATGCAGTATCCAATACGATTAAACAATATTTTGGAATCAGCTATGAATTATCCGTATATGAAGAGCATGCCCTTTCCAAAGGGTCTTCCTCCAAGGCAATGTCCTATGTGGGAATTACCTGTCAGGGCAAGATGTATTGGGGCGTAGGTATTGATGACGATATTATCAAGTCATCCATCAATGCACTGGTCGTTGCAGTGAACCAGCTGCCTGAGATTCAGGTAAAGGACACTGTGCAGGATGAACGTCTCATAGCCATGCAGAATTACATACAGGCTAACTACCAGACCGTGACACTGGAAGATATGGCAGAACAGTTCCATTTATCTGAGCCGTATATTTCCAAGTATATCAAGGATAAGTCCGGTAAGACCTTTGGTGATTTCGTACAGGGAATTCGTATGAAAAAGGCAAGAACATTACTGAAGAACAGTAATATGACAGTAGAGAATATTGCATATACAGTGGGCTATCAGAATGTAGAGCATTTTAACAGACTCTTTAAAAAGAAATATAACATGACACCGATTCAGTACAGAAACTGCGGTCAGAACTAAAAGAAAGCAGATACCTCTTCAATGGAAAGGGTATCTGCTTTTTTGCACCTAAGTGGACTATTGCGTTGGTTCCTGGGGATTATCCTTTCTAATCTCATCTAACAGATGCTTCATGTTACGTTCCATCTGTGACAGCTCCTCAGAATAATATTGAAATGCTTCGGCTGTTTCTTCCGGAGTCTCCCCCTTGTAGCAGATGCGGTGTTCCATACTTGCCCACAGATCCATGGATAAAGTACGGAACTGAATCTCCACAGGGTAGTATTGCATACCCTCAATTCTGTATACAGGGACGCCGAGCACCATATGGTAGCTTTTATATCCGCTGGCTTTGGGATTGGTGATATAGTCACTCTCCTTCAGAATCAACAGATCTGTCTGGGTTCTGACCAGAGACAGAATACTGTAGATATCTTCAATGAAATAACAGATCACACGGATTCCTGCAATGTCTGTCAGATTCTCCTTGGCAGAAATTGCGGAGACAGGAAGCTCTCTGTGAATGAGTTTCTTTTCTATACTTTTGCGGCTCTTGATACGTGCCTGAACATTATGTATCGGGTAGTCGCGGTATTTCTTACGATAATCTTCGTTTAGACCATTGATTCTTACTTCAAGGCGTGTCATGGCTTCACGGTAAGGTTCTACGAGCTGATCGTATTCTTCCTGAGGAATTTTGACATGCTTTGATTCTATGGTTTCAGACAAAATAATAAACCTCCTATGGCTGTCTTATTGTACTGTGACAGCACACTTACATCACATCTATAATATACCGTAATTACCAGTTCAAAGCAATAAATAGTGTGTATTTTTAACAAAAAATTAAAAAAATATATGCTTAAATTGTGAAAAATATTCTATTGGAAAAACCATGAAAGGTGTTACTGTTCACTCGTACCTCGTTCCAGCAACAATTTATGCACACAAAATCAATTGCATTGATTTTGGCGCATGCAAACTCGTGATTTTCATGCATAATCTGCATGAAAACACTTCGCGGCATACTACCTGTGTACAGTAACTGAAAGGTCAATAATGCATAGAAATCTCATTTTAGAGACTTTGTTTTACATGGAAACCATGTTATACTTAGGGTGGTAAGGGCATGCGCTGCCAGCCCGATGATTATGTGAAAAACAGCGCAGAAATGGAGATTACTATGAAGATCGCATTAATTAACGAGAACAGCCAGGCTGCTAAGAATGCAATGGTATGTGAGACATTAAAGAAGGTCGTAGAACCGATGGGACATGAAGTATTCAATTATGGAATGTATTCCGCAGAGGACGAACACCAGCTTACTTATGTACAGAATGGTATTCTTGCAGCAGTTTTATTAAATTCAGGTGCAGCAGATTTTGTTATTACAGGATGTGGTACAGGTGAAGGCGCTATGCTTGCATGCAACGCATTCCCTAAGGTACTTTGCGGACATGTTGAGTCCCCTCTTGATGCATATCTGTTCTCTCAGGTAAATGACGGCAACTGTGTAGCACTGCCTTTTGCTGAGAATTTCGGATGGGGCGGCGAGCTGAATCTGGAATACATCTTTGAGAAGTTATTCTGCACACCGGGCGGTGGCGGATATCCTAAGGAAAGAGTTGTTCCTGAACAGCGTAACAAGAAGATTCTGGATGCGGTAAAGGAAATCACACATAATGATCTGTGCGATATTCTTCCAAAGCTTGACAGAGAGCTTGTAAAGGGCGCTCTGAGCGGAGAGAAGTTCAGCGAATATTTCTTTGCTAACTGCAAGTGTGACAAGATCGCAGCAGTTGTAAAAGAGATTCTTGCATAGGGTAAATACTATGTTACTGGATAAAGTATATTATACAGTGGCAAGGCTGGATGGAGACTATGCCTATCTGAGCAGAGAGGATAATCCGGATGAAGAGCCAAAATGTGTGGCAAGAGCACTGCTTCCCGCAGAAATTACGGAAAACAGTCGTCTGTTATACGAAATGATGGAGTACAGCCTTGTATAAAATGTATAGGAACGAAAAAGGGCAGTCTGACTTAGGCCGGGCTGCATTTTTCATATTATTTATTGATATAAACGTATTGACTTAATTCTTATTCGTATTTATAATTTGCTTATTAAAAGCGTTAAAGCGTTTATGCGTTAAAGCGCATATGCGAAAGGGAATGGAGGAATATGTTATGAAAAAATTGAACAAGTTCATGTCTGTTGCCATGTCAGCAGCTATGGTTATGTCACTGGCCGCATGCGGAAGTACAACAGAGGAGTCTGCAGCCCCTGCAGACACAGCAACAGAAACCAAGACAGAGACGAAAACTGAAACTAAAACAGAAACAGCAGCAACGGATTCTGATAAGGTATATCAGATCGGTATTTTGCAGCAGTTGGAGCATCCGGCTCTGGATGCAGCCAGTGAAGGCTTTGAGGCAGCCCTGACAGAACTGCTTGGAGCCGATCATGTGAAGTTCGACTTACAGAATGCCCAGGGTGAGCAGGCTAACTGTGCAACCATCAGTAATAATTTCGTAGCAGGCAATTATGATCTGATTCTTGCTAATGCAACAACAGCTCTGCAGTGTGCAGGCGCTGCAACCAGTACAATTCCTATTCTGGGTACATCTATTACGGATTATGCAACAGCTCTGGAAATTGATGACTGGACAGGGGCTACCGGCAGAAATATCTCCGGTACATCGGATCTGGCTCCAATTGCAGAACAGGAGAAGATGCTGGCAGAGCTTTTTCCTGATGCCAAGACAGTTGGTATTCTGTACTGTTCAGCAGAACCTAATTCTAAGTATCAGGCTGCAGAGTTCGAGAAAGCACTGGATGCAGACAATATTTCTTATAAAGAATATACCGCAGCTGATTCCAATGATATTGCATCTGTCGTACAGACAGCGGTTACAGAAGTAGATGTAATCTATATTCCTACAGATAATACAATGGCAGGTAATACAGAGACAATCAACAACATCACACTTCCTGCAGGAATCCCTGTTATTGCAGGTGAGGAAGGTATCTGTAAGGGTTGTGGTGTTGCAACACTTTCCATCAGCTACTATGATATCGGATACAAGGCTGGTGAGATGGCATATGATATTCTTGTAAATGGCGCAGATATTACAACAATGAATATTGAATATGCACCTCAGGTAACAAAGGAATACAATGCTTCTATCGCAGAACAGCTTGGTGTTACAATTCCTGACGGATATACAGCGATCGCAGCAGAATAAAAAATTAAAACAGAAGTGCTAAAATGGGAGAGTTTCCTTCGGGAAGCTCTCTATGCTTCAAAAGGGAGGGTTTCATTTGCTTTTAACAGCATATTTATCATCATTAAATCCGGCGGCATTATTCCGTTCACTGCCGGGGTCCTGCGCACAGGGGTTAATATGGGGCTTACTGGCGTTAGGCGTGTATATTACTTATAAATTACTGGATTTTGCAGATCTGTCAGTAGATGGCTCACTGGCAACAGGCGGCGCAGTTGCGGTCATGTTGATCCGTGGCGGGATGAATCCGTGGCTGGCTTTGATTTTTGCTTTTCTGGCTGGTATGGCAGCCGGTTTTGTAACGGGTATTTTACATACTGCGTTAGGGATTCCTGGGATTCTGGCAAGTATTCTTACCCAGATTTCTCTGTATTCTATTAATCTGAATATTATGGGCTGCTCTAATCAGGCAGTCAGTGTGGATAAATATAATCTGGTAGTATCACTTCGTTACGTGTCAGATTCTACAGCAACTAAGATTCGTGTCTTTACGACCTGTATCTTATTCTGTGTCGTAGTAGTAGCAATCCTGTACTGGTATTTTGGAACAGAGCAGGGCCATGCAATCCGTGCAACCGGATGTAACAAGCAGATGGCAAGGGCACAGGGTATCAATACAGACTTCCATACAGTACTTGCACTGATGATTTCCAATGGACTGGTAGGACTTGCAGGTGGACTTTATGCACAGTATCAGGGCGCAGCAGATGTCAATATGGGGCGTGGAGCCATTGTAATTGGACTTGCAGCCGTTATTATTGGTGAAGTTCTGTTTGGCAAGCTCACAGCCGGTAAGAAAATGGCTTTTGCATGGACATTATTCTCGGTCATTGCAGGCGCGATCATCTATTATCTCGTATTGAGCATTGTATTATGGCTGAAATTCCCGTCCGATGACCTGAAACTGTTCTCAGCTATCGTGGTAGCCATTTTCCTGGCGATTCCGTATCTGAAGGAAAACAGTAAAAAGAAAGCAGGTGCGAAATAATGGCAGAGATGTTAAGAATTGAAGATGTATATAAGACATTTAATGCAGGAACAATTAATGAGAAAAAGGCATTATGCGGTGTTAATCTGACTCTGGAAGAGGGAGAATTCGTAACGGTGATCGGTGGTAATGGAGCCGGTAAATCCACAACACTGAATGCGGTGGCAGGTGTATGGCCGGTAGATTCTGGAAGAATCTATATAGGCGGCGATGATGTGACCAGACTTTCAGAGTATAAGAGGGCAAAGTACCTTGGTCGTGTATTTCAGGACCCTATGACAGGAACTGCAACAACAATGTCAATTGAAGAGAATATGGCGATTGCTGCCAGACGTGGTAAGACCAGAAGATTGACCTGGGGCATTACCAAGGCAGAGAGGGATACTTATAGAGAGATGCTTAAAACGCTCAATCTTGGACTGGAAGACAGACTGACCAGCAAGGTTGGTCTGCTCTCAGGTGGGCAAAGACAGGCAATCACTCTGCTGATGGCATCTATTCAGAAGCCAAAGCTTCTTTTACTGGATGAGCATACGGCAGCGCTGGACCCTAAGACAGCAGCGAAGGTGTTGGAGATATCGGATAAGATTATTGCAGAGAATCATCTGACGGCAATGATGGTCACACACAATATGCGGGATGCCATTGCCCATGGCAATCGTCTGATTATGATGCATGAGGGCAAAGTCATCCTGAATATTGCTGGAGAAGAGAAGAAGAAACTTACAGTAGAAGACCTTCTTCATCAGTTTGAGCGTGTCAGCGGCGAAGAATTTGCCAATGATAAGGCATTATTATCATAGAGCCGGTTACTTATTTGCATAATTTAAAAGCAGTACAAGCATCAGCATATGTACCGGATAAAACGCATAACAGATATACTGGAATGCCTTGCTATGATATCCCTGCCGTCCGCGGTACAGCCAGATAGGAATCAGTGCCAGCAATGCAAGCCCCTGTTGGCAGAGTTCCATATCCATTCCGAATAACCGGATTGGATACATCAGTCCGCCCAGCATTTTTACATTTATCCAGTAAAGTGCAAGTATCTGGCCTGCCAGACACCACCATTTCCGGCCTCTGAAAAAATAAAAAATAAATACAGTGAGTACACCGGCACCGTAGTAATCTACCATGCCTAAGGTTCCAAGCACACTTCCCAAAATCACAACCACCACTGAAACTGTCACATAAGCCCAGGGCTTTTGCTTTTTGTGAGCGGTCTCCATCAGATGGATTCCTGACAGACCAAGCAGGAATGTCCAGATTACATTTTGATGAACAGGATAAAACCATGTTCCGCCATACATCAGGTCAAATGGTATTTCTGACAGAAGTGCGAACACCAGCAGCCGCTGTGCATATTTTTTGAAGCTATGAGTATGAAAATACCCCTCTACTGTCATAAATGCAAAAATAGGGAATGCCACCCTTCCAACACAGGTCAGCCAGTCCTGCGCCGGGAGAAGAGTAGCCCAGAGATGGTCCATCAGCATAAACAGCATGGCTATAATATGAAGTGCTGCTGTGCTGATATCACGGTACCTTGATTTGGCTGAAGATACGTTTGTTTTGTTTGCTATCATATTTTCACTCCTTTTTCAAAAATGTGTAAAAACCTTGGGATACACTGGTGTACTGTATCATTGACTTTCAGCTAAATAACGCAGGATAAATTTTCAGTCTGCAAGGCGGAGGAATGAGGCGTAGCGGTTGCTACGTCGATTGACGACAACGCAGCAGATGAAAACTTATACAAGTTATTTGGTGAAATGTCAGTGATACAGTACACTAGGCTATGGGCATCATAATGTCATACAACAGGAACATCCCGGTGTTCCACAGAGGTAGAGAATACAATCAGTGTCTTGGTCCGGCCAAAGTGCTGCAGTTCATTGATGAAGTGATCCAGCTCGATTGTGGTCTGGAATGCTACTTCGATAAGCATGGCATAGTCTCCAGTGACACAGTTACATTCGATGACATTGGGGATTGCCTGAATGAAGGGATAGAATTCTTTCTTCTGATATGGCTCTACTTCCAAATTAATAAAAGCTTTGATATGATAACCAAAAAGCAGGTAATTGATCTGGGCATGATACCCGGAGATAATGCCTGCTTTTTCCATTTTCTCAATGCGGGAAGAGACTGCGGGCGAGGAAAGAAAGACTTCGGATGCAATATCTTTAATGGGGGTGCGGGCATTTGCCTGCAGAATTTCTATAATCTTCTTATCAATTGAATCCAGGGTGTGTTCCATGTATATGCCTCCTTTAAGGAATGGAGAGGGACGAATTGTGCAGGTCTGTGTTGCTTTCACAATACACCACAGGCACGCTCTCGCTACGTGAAAAACGTAGTGGTCACGTAAGGCGCTATTGGAAGCGTATGCTTCCATACCGCCTAAGTGCCAACGTTTTTCAAGTGCCTGTTTGTGTATTTGTGAAAGCAACACAGACCAAGGCGCACAATTCTGTAACTTTGAGAGTCGGCTTCGCAAAGTTTGTTTGTGTATTGTGAAGATGTATTTGCGTACGTTTTATAATGAGTTTATGTGCAGTATAAAAGCAGCATAATTCAGCATTTATTAGTAGTGAATTACGCAAAGCATATATATTTTATGATGATAAGTGTACTCTCATATTTGCAAAATTACAATATGCACACTTAACAAAATTAAGTGAAATTTAGAAAATATTAAAATAATTAATCTAAAATTGGCAAAATTTGTTTTTGAATAACGTTTTGAATTAAAAGTATTTACAAGTGTTTTTGGTGGGTATAATCTCGTACCATATTTTGAAGCTGATCAGAGCCATGCAAATTGAGGCAGGATATGTTTGTTCATAAGTATATTTGACACAACTTATATGGCGAAGTAACCGCATAAGCAGAAACAGCGATTTTGCGTAGAAATGAGGAGAAGATTATGAAAACACGTATGGAAGCAGATTCAATCGGAACAATGGAAGTACCAGAGGAAGCATATTATGGAGTACAGGCACTGAGAGCGAAGGAGAATTTCTCAATTACCGGGGCACCGATGAATCCGGTATTTCTGGAGAATCTGGCAAGGATTAAGAAAGCAGCAGCGATAACGAACCGTGATGCATTTGCATTGGATGCCGGTTATGCAGAGGCAATTATCCGTGCCTGTGATGAAGTCATCAAGGGAAGATTCCGTGAAGAATTCATAGTGGATGCGATTCAGGGCGGTGCAGGAACCAGTGCAAATATGAACATGAATGAAGTAATCGCCAACCGTGCGAATGAACTGCTGGGAGGAGAAAAAGGTGGTTATACCAGAGTACATCCTAACGATCATGTAAATATGGCGCAGTCTACCAATGATGTCATTCCTACAGCAGGTAAACTTACTGTGCTTGACCTGCTCAAACCTTTGTTGACAGAGCTTGACAGATTAAAGAGAGAGTTGACAATTAAGGCAACTGCCTTTGATGATGTGATCAAGATGGGACGTACACAGCTTCAGGATGCAGTACCTATGCGTCTGGGTCAGACTTTTCATGCATATGCTTCCATGGTAGAACGTGACAGAAAGAGAATTGCAGATTCCTGTAAGGAAATGTATACAGTAAATCTTGGTGGTACAGCGATTGGTTCAGCAATTAATGTATCAGATGCATATTTCTACAATGTAGTTCCCTGTCTTGCAAGAATTACCGGCTATCCTCTTTCACAGGCAGCAGATTTGTTTGATGCCACAGAGAATCTGGATGGTTTTGTGGCTGTATCGGGGGCTGTGAAGACCTGTGCTGTGAACCTATCAAAGATGTGCAATGATCTGCGTCTGCTCTCATCCGGTCCGAGGACAGGATTAGGAGAAATCAATCTCCCTGCAAAACAGAATGGTTCTTCCATTATGCCAGGTAAAGTAAATCCTGTCATTCCTGAGGTTGTAACGCAGGTTGCTTTCCTGGTTGTCGGACATGATACGACCATTACGATGGCTGCAGAAGCCGGACAGATGGAGCTGAATGCCTTTGAACCTGTATTATTTTATAACCTTTTTGAATCAATTCAGACACTGGAAGGCGCAGTAAAGACTCTGATTGATAATTGTATCGTTGGTATTACAGCCAATCGTGATCGTTGTAAGACATTAATGGAAAGCAGTGCCGGTATTGCTACTGCACTGTGTCCTTACATCGGATATAAGAAATCTGCCGAGATTGCCAAGAGAGCATTAAAAGAGAACAGAACAGTCAGAGAGCTGGTTCTTGCAGAGAAGTTACTCTCCGAAAAGGAGTTGAACAGAGTTCTTGATCCATATGCAATGACAGAAGCAGTAACAGAAGTAAAAGCAGCTATCTAATAAAAAGAACACAGTTTATGCTTGCTTTTTTATAAAAGTTGTGCTAGACTTTGCTTTAACGCAACGAAGCGTTACTATGGTAATACTTTGTTGCGTTATATTATTATGAGGAGGATGCTTATGAAAAGAAAATTGATGACAGTTACTATCATTGCCTCTATGATAGCAGCCAGCCTGACAGGTTGCGGATCAACGGGCAGCACAGCTTCTACCACAACGACAACGGAAGCTGCTGCAACGACAGAGACTGGCGCTTCTGATACTTCTTCAGAAACGGCAGCAAATGACTTGAATATTATGATTGAAACTCCGGTGGAATCTCTTGATCCACAGATTGGACAGGATGGTACATCCTTTGAAGTAATTGCAGATTTTACAGATGGTCTGATGCAGATGGATGCAGAAGGTGCGCCGATACCTGCCATTGCTGAAAGCTATGAGCTTTCGGAAGATGGTCTGACATATACATTCCATCTGCGTGATGATGCGAAATGGAGCAACGGTGTGGAAGTCACTGCGGCAGATTTTGTATTTGGCTGGCAGAGGGCAGTAGACCCTAAGAATGCGTGTGAGTATTCTTACATGATGAGTGATATTGGTCAGGTAAAGAATGCGGCAGAGATCATTGCCGGTGAAAAAGATAAGAGTGAACTTGGGGTTACAGCACTGGATGACACCACTTTACAGGTAGAGCTGAACGTTCCGGTGAGCTACTTCCTTTCTCTGATGTATTTCCCGACTTTTTATCCTGTAAATGAAGAGTTCTACAATACCTGTGCGGATACATTCGCCAGCAGCCCGGAGACAACACTGGCAAATGGTGCATTTGTGCTGGATTCTTATGAACCGGCAGCAACCACAATACATTTGAGCAAAAATCCCTATTACTATGATGCAGATAAGATTGCTTTATCAGGACTTCATTATCAGGTAATTCAGGATTCCCAGCAGGCTCTGATGAGTTATCAGACAGGGGCTTTGGATACCACGCTCATCAATGGTGAACAGGTAGATCAGGTAAAGGATGACCCTGAATTCCTTTCTATTGGTGCCGGATATTTATGGTATATTGCACCTAATATCGGAAATGTACCTGAGTTGGCTAACTTGAATATTCGTCTTGCGCTTACCATGGCTATTGACCGTGAAGCAATCACCAATGATGTATTGAAGGATGGTTCGAAACCTACTTATACGGCTGTGCCGCCTCAGTTTGCGACAGGTCCTGATGGTTCTGATTTTGCGGCAGACCAGACCCAATTTGCAGAGGTATGCTCTTATGATGCTGCCAAAGCAGCTGATTACTGGGCAAAAGGCTTAGAAGAGCTTGGAATCACAGAGCTTAGCCTTGATATGGCCGTGGATGCAGATGACGCACCTCAGAAGGTAGCTCAGGTAATCAAGGAGCAGTGGGAGACAACTTTGCCTGGATTTACTGTAAATCTTGTTATCGAGCCAAAGAAGCAGAGACTGCAGGATATGCAGGAAGGTACTTTTGAAATCGGTCTGACACGTTGGGGACCTGACTATGCAGACCCTATGACCTATCTGGGTATGTGGGTAACAGGCAACTCCAATAACTATGGCTTTTGGAGCAATGCAGAATTTGATGCAATGATTGATGAATGTACGACAGGTGATTTGTGTACAGATGCAGAGGGGCGCTGGGCAAGGCTCTATGATGCAGAGAAGCTTGTTATGGATAATGCCGTAATCTTCCCGCTGTATACACAGTGCAACGCAGAAATGTTATCCTCCAAGGTAACAGGCGTAGAGTATCACCCTGTTGCATTGAACAGAGTATATAAGAACGCAGTAAAGAGCGAGTAATCTATAATTACATAGCATAAAAGATGAAGGTGTCTGTAGAATGATGTTCTGCAGGCACTTTATGCATGTAATGAAAAAGAAAAAAGAATATGATAGAATATATTTGTATTAAGTAACAGGAAGGGGGATTTCTATGAATTCCTATATTGATATGCATTGCGATACGCTTCAGAGAACTTTTACACAGGGGGGGTCCAGCCTTTATGATGGGGAAGGTATGCAAAGTATAAAGCTGATGCAGGAGGCAAAACAAATGTGTCAGTTCTTTGCCGTGTTCTTCCCGCCAAGAGATGTTCCATATGCAGATGGAACACCAAGACCTGCTATGCCTTCAGATGAAGAGTTCTTTGCAATATTGGCTGAGAATCTGCGAAAAGAGGCTGCCATGCACAGGGATGTGATTGCGATGGCGGGAAATGCTGCAGATATTATGAATAATTGGAGTAAAGGCTTATCTTCAGCGGTGTTGACTGTAGAAGACGGAAGAATGGTACAAGGCAGGATGGATAGACTTTTGTTTCTGTATGAACAGGGAGTGAGGGCAATTGCGCTGACATGGAATTATGCGAACTGTTTCGGATATCCCAACTCAAAGGAACCCGAAATCATGTCCAAAGGACTGACAGATTTTGGCATAGAAGCAATTGGAGAGATGAATCGGCTGGGAATTATGGTAGATGTATCGCATTTGTCAGATGGAGGTTTTATGGATGTGGCAAGATACAGTACGAAACCATTCATAGCGTCCCATTCCAACTGTAGGGAATTGACTGCCCATCCAAGAAATCTCACAGATGAGATGATTCGGATATTATCTGAAAAAGGTGGCGTAGCAGGGCTGAATTTCTGTCCTGATTTTGTAGTTCCAAGAGGAGCGCAGCCCGATAGTACAGTAGAATATCTGGCAAGCCATGTGTTGCATATGCTCAAAGTCGGAGGAGAAGACTGTATTGCACTGGGAACAGATTTTGACGGTGTAAGCGGTCATCTGGAGATTAGCCATCCGACACAAATGGAACGTTTATTTGATGCCCTTCATAAGAAAGGACTGACACAGAGACAGCTGGATAAGTTCGCCAGTGGAAATGTGCTGAGAGTAATGAAGGAATGTATTATATAAATAAATCACAAACAGATTTTTTATTTTAACTCAACCATATCCGGATTGGTCTTGTAGTACATAGCACGTGATAATTTGTCTTTTTCAAGATATCCATGGGATTCCAGATTACCCAGGACCTGCTTGCGCAGATATGTTGAATCGCTGATACCCAGATACTCTGCAATTTCTGATACTTTATGGGCTTTCAGATAGCAGAAGGACAATACTTTTTCATCCAGCGCTGTACCATTAGGGACTGGAACAAATGTTAATACAGGAGTATTCGCATCTTCTAAACCGCTGTCATATGTCAGATCAGGGAGTACTAAGGTAAAATGGTCGGAAGAAGAACATATATAGGGTTTATGTGCCTCATTGGCATCTTTATATTCCTCGATAATTTTATCAAATCCGGTACCGGCAGCTTCCATTACATTACATGCTACAAGGATATTAGCAATTAATTCATTTCTTCTTTTAGAAATGATACCTGACAGGTTGTATGTTTTACCCAGCTTTTCACCTCGATAAAATCCACCAGGTGAGGATATTTCAAGCCTGTCTTTGAACATATCAATCTGAATTTGTGTTCCGTCCAAGTAATAATCTCTGTGAGCTACTGCATTGATGATACCTTCAAATAAGGCACGCTGAGGGTAGGAATCAATATTCTGGCGTACATGATCCAGTTTTATCATAGAATGGTTCATTCGCTGATTTACAAAATCTATCATATATTGAATGGTAGCAATGATATTTCCATGAAAGCGATTGATTGTGATAATCCTTTCACTGCCTTTATTAAAGCCAGAGAAGACGGAGCACTGAACGGCAGTTTTTTCACCACTATAATTATCTGCGAATAGGACAGCTCCATTTGACAGAAAGCGTTCTTCGTTATAAAAGCCTATGGAATTTAGAAATTTTTCCTTTAATTCATGACCGTCATTGTGATTCTTATAGAAGCTTCGTAGAGTTGTGAATTGAGCAGGATCATATATGGTATCTGATGTCAGTATATCATACTGAATATTTTTGCTCTGTATGCTCATTTCTATGATTTCCTCATACGTAGCGCCGTTGGTAAAGCCGTCACGACGCATAAATATAGATGGAATATTTTTATATTTTAGTATAATTGGTTTCACAACAGATTCTGGTATTGTAACCCGAATAATAAATCTTTCATCATTTTTGATTTCATATCGAATAAAAGAAATTTTCATCTGTGGTCTTGGGGTCAGATGTTCATTGACCTGGTTATTAAAATAGTTTCGTTCATTATCTGCAGTTTTGCGATCAAATCCGATTAATTTATTTGTTTTATCCTCAACTCCAATATAAAAATCACCTCCGGATGCGTTGGCAAATCCGGCAATTGTTTTTAACCATCCTATAACATCTTCACGATTTAGAATACCTTTGCATTCGAATTTATCATTTTCCAATTGAACATTATCTATGATTTCTTCCAAAAACATATGTTATTTCCTCCCAGTAGATAAGTTACTTCAATGTTACTTCAAACTCACTTCAAAGTCAACTTCAAACTCACTTCAAATACACTTCAAGTTACTTTGAAGTATTCCATGCATTCATATTTTTATGTATTTATGAAGAAAAATTAGAGATATAACGTAACTATTCAGAACCCCATGCGCAAAATCGCTGTTTCACAGCTTTCCTTTTGCTTATGTGGTTACTTCGCCATATAAATTGTGTCAAATATGCTTATAAATAAGCATATTCTGCCTCAATTTGCATGGCTCTGAATAGTCACGGTATAATAAAATTATTATACTTTCTTCAAAATATTGGTATTTGATTTCTGCCCCACACTTGTCTAGAATAGTGCCTATCAAATAGATAGCAAGGGAGCTAACGAAGAGATTCGTTGGCTCCTTTTGTTTTACTTAGGTCAGATAAACAGATTGGAGTGATAGGGTATGGAAAACGGAAATGAAATGATCAGAATTGAGCATTTACGAAAAAGATACGGAGACTTACAGGTGTTGGATGACATCAACCTCACAATCAAAAGAGGTGAGAAGCTGGTTATCTTAGGACCTAGCGGAAGTGGTAAGAGTACCTTGATCCGGTGCATCAATCATCTGGAGAAACCTACCAGTGGAGAAATCTATATTGGAGGAGAACTGGTAACTCAGAAGAACTGGATTCAGATGTCCAGAGATCACATGGCAATGGTATTCCAGCAATTCAATCTATACCCACATAAGACTGTATTACAGAATCTGACGATGGCACCGATCAAGCTTCATAAAGTGCCGAAGAAAGAAGCAGAGAAGACGGCAATGGAGTATCTGGATCGTGTAGGGCTTGCCAATAAAGCAGATGCTTATCCGCAGAATCTCTCCGGTGGACAGCAGCAACGTGTAGCCATTGCAAGGGCATTGGTAACACATCCGGAGATTATCCTTTTTGATGAGCCGACCAGTGCACTGGACCCTGAGATGGTAAACGAAGTACTGGATGTTATGGTACAGCTTTCCAAGGAAGACATCACAATGATCTGCGTAACACATGAGATGGGATTTGCAAGACAGGTTGCAGACAGAGTCATTTTCCTGGACAGTGCCAAGATTGTAGAGGAAGGAACACCAGAGGAAGTATTCGGTAATCCCAAGAATGAACGTACCAAGATATTCTTTAGTAAGATATTACATTAGTTACAATGAAACATTATATATAGGAAGAAACACGAAATGAGGAGGACAAAGTTATGAAGAAAAGATTTTTAGCAGCAGTGATGGCAGCAGTAGTTACATTAGGGGCTCTTACAGGATGTGGCAGCAGCTCAGAAAGTGCGAGTGCAGGTACATCATCTTCAGGACAGAGAACAGTAGAAGATATCAAGGCAGCCGGTAAATTAAAGGTTGGCGCCAAGTCAGATACTGTAAACATTGGCATGATCAATACGGCTACAGGGGAATATGAAGGGTATGATATTGATGTGGCATATGAGATGGCAGCTAAGATTTTTGATTGCACCTATGATGAAGCTGTAGCCAATAAGCTTTGTGAGTTCACTTCTGTTACAGCCAAAACAAGAGGTGGCCTGCTTGATAATGGAGAGCTTGACTGTGTCATAGCTTCATTCACAGTAACAGATGAGAGAAAGAAATCATGGAATTTCACACAGCAGTACCGTCTTGAACCGGTCACATTCATGGTAAGCAAGGATTCAGGAGCTAAGACACTGGCAGATATGGATGGTTTTGTAATCGGCGTTGGACAGGGTACTACAACAGCAGAACTGATTGAGCAGTATGCAAAGGACAAAGGTATTGATGTAAATTATGAAGTACAGGATTTCCAGTACATTTCAGATGGTGTTGCAGCCTTAAAGACTGGTCAGATTGATGCTTACTCTGTAGACCGTACAGGTCTGATAGCTTATATGGATGATTCCATGATGCTGACGGAAGATGCATTTGGAGTACAGGATATCGGTATTGCATTAAAGCTCGGCAATGATGAACTGACCAAGTTCATGGATGATACATTAACAGAACTGAAGGAATCAGGCAGACTTGATGAATTAAAGGCTAAATGGGGCATCCTGACTGATGAAGAAGTAGCAGCAATGCAGTAATCAGGAATGATAGATGCAGCGAAACAGATGAGATAAAGGTGGTGGCGATATGCTGGAGAGTTTATTAGATCCCTGGAGATGGGAAAGATCATTTCAGGACTTCCCGGATTATCTGGCAGGATTTGGAATGACATTAAAGGTAACAGTGGTAGGCTGGCTCATAGCCATGGCAATCGGTATTTTGCTGGGGTTGATCTCTACCAAGGAGAATAAGGTTCTTAAGGCTATTTATCAGATATATGTACAGTTTTTTCAGAATACACCTGTTACTATCCAGTTCTTCTTCTTTTACGTAGGAGTTCCGGTGATCATTAAGCAGATATTACATATGTCTAAGACATACAGACTCTCCAAGTTTGTCATCGGCATCTTCGGTGTAGGTTTGTATCACGGTGCTTATATTGCAGAGGTTATCCGTTCCGGTATACAGGCAGTACCCACAGGCCAGAAAGAGGCAGCCTTTTCACAGGGCTACACGGAGAATCAGGCAATGCTCTACATTATCCTTCCGCAGACATTGAAAATGATTCTTCCTCCTCTTACAAGCCAGACATTGGCTTTGCTGAAGAACACATCTACCCTTGCTATGGTAGTTGGTCTTGATCTGATGTATTACGCAGATAAGAGTGTTGGATATACAGGATATTTCCAGGGATACCTCATTGCAGCTGCCATGTATTTTGCAGTATGTTTCCCATTGGCAATGCTTGTAAAAGTATTTGAAAGAAATGCAGCCAGAAATCCCGGAGAGAAGAAAAGAAGGAAGAAAACAGTGATGGAGGTGGCATAATATGAAAAGTGTACTTACAGCAGACAATTTAACCTATATGTTAGGTGGTATGAAGCTTACACTGGAGATTGCCGTATGTGCAAGTGTCATTGCTATCCTGTTAGGTACGATTCTGGCGCTTGCCAAGACATATTGTAAAGGAAAGACAGGTTTTTTGAACATTCTTGCAACGGTATATGTGGAAATCTTTCGTTGTACACCGCAGTTGCTGTGGATATTGATGTTTCGTTTTTTCGTAAAGGGCGGCGGCTTCAACCTGGGGGTAGTAAGTCTGAGCGTTGTATCTGCTCCGTATGTCTGTGAGATTGTCAGAGGCGGTCTGAATAATATCTCCAAAGGACAGTTCGAAGCCGGTTATTCCCAGGGGTACAGCTTCTTTAAGATATTACGGTTTATTGTTCTTCCACAGGCATTCAGGGCAGTTATCCCATCCATGATGTCACAGATTGTTTCTATTATTAAGAGTACTTCCCTTCTGGCATCTATTAATATTTTTGAATACTTGTTTACCTGCAATACGGTCATGGTCAACTCCACAAGTCTTAGTGGAATCTTTACCATATACGCTATGGAAGCAGCAGGATACTTCATTGTATGTTATCTGCTTGTAATACTGGTCAATGCAGCCAGCAAAAGACTGAAATATGCATAAGTAATCATAAGGAAGGTGTCAGGGATGAAAGTAGGTATGTTTAATTCACTCAGAGGCGGCGCTGCAAGATTTGCTGAGAGTGTAAAGAAATATAATGGCGATATTGAGTTTGTGGATTTGGATTGTCCACCTACGCTGGAAAATGTAGAGAAATTAAGAGGCTGTGAAGGTTTTCTTTTCTCTCCTTTCAAGAATGATGGAGATATCTTCTGGAAGAAGGTCAGTGAAGTGGGAGTGAAATATGTAGTGACCTGTTCTGCCGGCTATGATCATTTTGATCTTGCAGCCATGAAAAAATATGGATTGAAGGCAGCGAATGTTCCTTTCTATTCTCCCAATGCAGTAGCAGAACATGCAGTGATGCTTCTGCTGGCTTCTCTGAGAAAATTGAGGACGCAGTTTGAGAATATATCCCAATATAATATGTCTTTGGATGGACTGATGGGGTCGGAAGTCTGCAATCAGGTGATTGGCATTGTGGGCGCCGGCAGAATCGGGACAACAACCATTAAGATTCTTACCGGATTTGGACCAAAGAAAATATATGCCTGCAGCCCGGATGAAAGAGATGAAGTGAAACAGATGGCAGAGTATGTATCTATTGATGAACTCTATGCCAAATGTGATGTGATTATTTATCACTGTGCTTATAATAAGGAAAATCATCATATGGTGAATGCCCGGACAATAGAGAAGATGAAGCCGGGAGTCCTGCTTATCAATGTAGCAAGAGGTGGATTGTTCGATACACAGGCGATTCTGGATGGACTTAACAGTGGTAAGCTGGGAGGCGTTGCCTTGGATGTAATCGAAGGAGAGGAGACTCTTAGAAAACCGCAGGGACAGAATGATCTTCCCATATTGGATGAATTGTTAAAGCATGAGAATTTTATTTTTACCATGCACACGGCATTCTATACTGATGAGGCAGACAGAAATCAGTCAGACACAACATTGGAGAACTTCAACGAATATCGTACGACAGGACGGTGCAGATATGAACTTGTGAAATAAGAGGTGGTTATTTGTTTACGACATTACTAAATCTGATGGGTATGATGTTTCTACTCATTATGACAGGTTTTCTCCTCCGCAAGTTCGGTTTTATTACAGATGCAGGCAAGAAAAGCATTACAGATATATTGCTATACGCAATTCTTCCATGTAACATTATCAAGGCTTTTACAACAGAGCTGGGAACGGATCATTGGAATGACTTCGCAATTCTTCTTGCAATTGCAATCTTTGTACAGATTATGGCATTGTTCATCTGTAGATTCATGTATAATCGGATGAATCCGGGGGAGAAGGAAGTCTATCAGTATGCAACGGTATGTTCCAACTCCGGATTCCTTGGTAATCCGATGTCAGAAGGTGTATTTGGAGATACAGGATTATTATTTGCATCCGTTTTCCTGCTTCCTCAGAGAGTCGTGATGTGGACGGCGGGTGTATCTTATTTTACCAAAGAAACAGATAAGAAAAAGGCATACAAGAAGATACTGACACACCCCAGCATGATTGCTACTTACCTTGGATTTATCATTATGATATTCCATATCACGATACCATCTCCTATTTATAAAGCGGTATTGTCACTGAGCAACTGTACAACTGCAATGACCATGATGTATATAGGGACGATATTGGTAGGGGTGGATTTTAAGAGTCTGATTACGCTCAAGCAGTTATATTACAATCTGATCCGGCTAGTCCTGATGCCATTGGTTATCTATATGGGTTGTCATTTATTACAGGTAGATCCATTAATCACAGGTGTCTCGGTATTGCTGACCAGTATGCCGGCAGGCTCTACGACCTCGCTTCTTGCGGCTAAATACGAGGCAGATGAAATCAGTGCAGCCAAATGCGTTGTACTTTCTACATTATTTTCAATCATTGCAATACCGGTATGGAGCGTCATACTTCTGGCAGAAATCAAATAGGAGGAGAGAGCTATGGAAATCACAAAAGTAGGAGTCATCGGGGCTGGAGCAATTGGTGCATATTTCCTGTGGGGCATGAGAGAACTGCCCAGAGAGGATATCTGTCTAATTGCAAAAGGCGAGAGAAAAGAACGACTGATTCGCAATGGAATCATTATCAATGGAGAAAGATATGATTACCCGGTAAAGGAACCCCAGGAAGCGGGTAAGGTGGATTTGCTTCTGGTTGCGACCAAATATGGTGCTCTTTCTTCTATATTAAAGGATGCACAGGCTGTTGTAAAAGAAGACACCATTGTACTTAGTCTTTTGAATGGAATTGATTCGGAAGAGATTGTAGGAGCAGCTGTTGGCATGGGACATATGCTGTATTCTCTGATGAGAATATCTGCGGAGAGAAAAGACAATTCTATTTACTTTGATGATGCAGTCACCATGGGACTCTGGTTTGGTGAGAAGGGACACGCCGAACTGACACCCAGAACGCATGCAGTTGTTGATTTCTTTGCAAAGACGACCTGTAAATGTACTTTTAAACCATATATTATCACGGAAATGTGGTATAAATATGCAATTAATATATCAAGAAATTTACCACAGGCTGTACTTGGAGTTGGTGTTGGCGCATATGACGACAGCGAACATGTGGAATTTATCTCTCACAGATTATGGGATGAGGTTGATACCGTAGCCCGGGCAAAAGGCATTACAATCAGTCCATATGGATTCGCACACAGTCCCAGAAAAAATGCACATTTATCTACCTTACAGGATCTGATGGCAGGCAGACATACGGAGATTGATATGTTTGCAGGAACGATGGTCCGTATGGGCAGGGAGCTTGGAATCCCGGTTCCATACTGTGAATATACCTTCCATGCGATTAAAGCATTAGAAGAAAAAAACGACGGTAAATTCAATTATCAGGAATTGAAACTATAAATAGCAGTAAAAGACAGGAAAGAGGAGGAGCATTATGAACTACAGAATTAATGAAAATTTATGTCAGGCTAAGTTATCTATTATCAGACGTATATCGGATCTGGCGTTGGAAAATAAACAGCCGGATGAAAGAGTCGTTTTGTTTTCAAGTGGTCAGCCGGCGGATGAGGCTATGCCGGTAGAGCTGGTAAAAGAATATACAGCCAAAGTCATAGATGAATATGGCTGTGATGTGATTCAATACGGTGGACATAAGGGTTATCCTAAGCTTTTCCCTGAGATTCGCAAATTCCTGAATAAGGATGGAGAAGTGGCAAAAGAGGATGATGATTTCATTATTACATATGGCTCTTCAGAAGCAATTTTTGCGGTAGGCAGTGCTTTTATCAAGCCAGGTGACAGAGTGATTGTAGAGAATCCTACTTATTTGAATGCTACTAATTCTTTTAAGTATTGCGGAGCGGAGCTTGTACCTGTTGCAGTGGATGCAGATGGTGTCAATATTGAAGCTCTGGAAGAGGCCATGAAAGGTGGGGCAAGCTTCTTCTATACAATTCCTAACTTCGGCAATCCTTCTTCCATTACCATGAGCCTTGAGAAGAGAAAAGCCGTCTACAAGCTGGCTGTGAAATATCAGATTCCCATTCTGGAGGATAACCCATATGGCTATTTAAGATTCTCCGGCAACGAATATATTCCTCCTATCAAGAGCTTTGACCAGGAAGGAATCGTCCTCTACATGGGTACTTTTTCCAAGATTGTAGCACCAGGAATGAGATGCGGCTTCTTATGTGCCAATAAGGAATTGATTCCTAAGTTTGTAGTATTCAAGGGTGTATCTTCTAGTGGTAATATTAACTGGAGCCAGTATATTGTGACAGAGTTCCTCAAGAATGTAGATATTAATGCGCACATTGCCAAGATCAGTGTGATTTATGAAGATAAAGCAAGGGCGATGTATAATAAGATGAAGGAATGCTTCCATCCGTCTGTAGAATATACAATGCCTCAGGGCGGTATGTTCATCTGGGCGAAGCTTCCTGATACGGTCAAAGCCACTGACTTTTGCCTGGATGCAGCTAAGAACCTTAGAATCGCCGTTGTTCCTGGAAATGACTTCTTCTGTGGCAGCCCTGAGGATTGCAGCTACATTCGTCTGAATTTCTCCAAGCCATCTGTTGAGGATATTGAGTATGGTATTGAAAAATTAGGAGAATTAACTTATAAGTACTGCGGTAAGTAATTACAGTACATCAGGAAAGCTGCAATCAGCACCAATTGTTGCAAGAAATTCCCTGGCAATAGGACTGAGCTTATGATTCTTTAGGATAATAATGGAGCGCTTCACTGTAAAGTCATAGTCTGAGATACTGAGTATTTTGCAATGAGGCGGTTCAAGAGCCAGTTCATCTTCGGTGCAGGGCAGCAGTGAAATGCAATTCTGATAGGTAGCGATCCAGAAAATAGCAGTCCTTTTAAATGCAGTCCGTACATAAAAGGCAGGTTCACAGTTAATGGTTTCAAATGCCTGCGTAACTCTTGGCGCAATGACATCTGTAGTAGCAATCGGTTCATTTTTGATCTGTTCCAGTGTAAGAGAATCGTATTTGGCAAGGGGATGATTCTCGGATACAATCACTTTGATTTCTTCCGTGCGAAATGGAATAGAATGAAAGTCATCTGCATTTTTGATAACAGAACGGGTGATGCCAATCTCTGAAATACCGGTTCTGACGTAGTCGGCAATCTGAGGAGAAAGGGCTTCATGAAACTCGAAGTTTACATTGGGATGGGCTTCTACGAAAGAATCAAATAGAAAATGCAGCAGGGAAGGCGGATTGCTCGGTGTCATGGATAATTTAAGCGTACCTTCAATACCATGCATATAGTTCTGTAGTTCCTCATGCATGGAAGTATCCAGGGTGCAGATTGCCTGTGCCTTTTTATAGAAAATCTCCCCGGCAGGAGTAAGGGATATTTTCTTCGCACCACGTTCTACCAGCCTGACACCCAGATTGTTTTCCAGATTTTTCAGCTGCGTAGAAAGTGCAGGCTGGGCAATCATCAACTCCTGAGAGGCAGCCAGAATGTTACCGCATTCAATGATTTTTACAAAGTTATAATAGGTTTCAATTGTCATGTAAATTCCTCTTTTCTCATAAGCGGATATGTATAATATTTTTATTATACCATGTTCGGTAAGTTACGGAAAATAGAATTTTTAGACATAAAGGATAGGAGAGAAAGCATATGAAAAAGTTTTCAGTAGTTATTTCAAGACAGTTTGGTAGTCTGGGCCGTCCGATTGCCCATGAAATGTCAGAGATTCTCAAGGTAGAGTATTATGACAGAGACATTGTGACCATGGTTGCCAAGGAGCATAATATTACTATCAAGGAAGTAAGTGCCCTTGAGGAAAAAGCCACCAAATATTCCATTATGAAGTTCCCTCTTGGTACCGGAACAACAGCAGCACAGGATAAGATCTTTGACACAGAAGCAAAGCTTATCAGAGAGATTGCTGATAAGGAAAGCTGTATTATTGTAGGTAGATGCGCTGATTATATTCTGGGTGATAACCCCAATAACCTGAATATCTTCATTTACGCACCGTATGAAGACCGTCTGGTGAACTGTGTCAATGAACTGGGCATGGATACCAAGCAGGCTAAGAAGATGATTCATGAAGTAGACAAAGCCAGAGATGCTTTCCATTTAAGATATGCGAAATATAAGCCTAATGATATGGATCATATGGATATCATGGTCAACAGTGCATTACTTGGCGTAAAAGGTACAGCAGAGTATCTGTGTGATCTGATCCAGAAGAGATTTGCAGACTAGCGCACCGGCTGCGGCACAAAAATAAAAGTTAAGTAAAGGATGAACGCCTTTGCTTAACTTTTTTTATTATCTATGCTACAATCCTATCAACATTTGAAATAGAGAGAGGAATTTGCGATGCAGCAGTTTAAAAGTAAGGACTATGTGACGATTCTACTTGTAATTACCAATATTGCAGTATATATCTTCTGTACAATTCAGGGAAATGTGTTGTATAATATGGGTAGTTTGAGCGTAGTAGACATAATAGATAGACATGACTATTATCGGATATTGACGAGTCTGTTCCTGCATGCGAATCCACAGCATATCTGGGGCAATATGATATTTCTGGCAGCACTGGGAGATATGCTGGAGAGATCGATTGGCCATGGCAGATTCTTTGCCATTTATATGCTGGCAGGCATCGGGGGCAATCTGCTGTCCATGGGGCATGAACTGGCTACAGGGCAGTTCTGTTCTACCATAGGAGCCAGTGGTGCTGTATTTGGACTGATTGGTGCGTTGTTATTGCTGATCTGTAAAAATAATGGAACCTATGGACAGATTTCATTTCGCAGAATGATATTTGCAATCGTGTATCTTTTCTATTCCGGGACACAGTCCGAGACAACCAACAATATGGCTCATTTAGGCGGTTTTATAACAGGATTTGCAGTCATGGCTGTCTTTTATTGTATTACACGCAGAAGGTACAAAAGAATCAGATAACTATGGGAAAGGTGCAAGGGTGAAACTGAGTGAAGATTAATATTTACTATGGCGGCAGAGGATTGATTGGAGATCCTACACTGCATGTTTTGAATAAAATACAGGAGGTGTTGTCAGAACTTAACGTGACGATGGAGCGATATGACCTTTATGAATATAAGAACAATATCGTGACCTTGCCACAGACACTCAAGGATGCAGACGGCATTATTCTGGCAACCACAGTAGAATGGTATGGCATAGGTGGATGGATGCAGCAGTTCCTGGATTCCTGCTGGCTCTACGGTGATAAGGAGAAGATATCCCGCATCTATATGTGTCCCATTGTTATGTCAACCGCGTATGGGGAACGTGAGGCAATGATGAATCTTACGGTAGCGTGGGAGATACTGGGAGGACTTCCATGCACTGGTATCAGTGGATATATTGCGGATGTGGCTTTACTGGAGCAGAACATGGAATACACCCGTCTGATTGAGAAGAAGGCAGAGGACCTGTATCGGACCATTAATCAACATGTAGCAGTATTACCTTGCTCCAACCAGGCTGTAAAGCAGAAGGTTTCCTTTACGCAGAGCCTTAATCTGACACCGCAGGAAGCAGAGCAGCTTTCAGAGCTGGCTTCCAATGACGTCTATGTGCAGAAGCAGAAGGAAGACATCCAGGAGCTTGCCAGTATGTTCAAGGATTTGATGGAAGAGAAAGGAACTCAGGGCAATACGCCTTTTCTGGAAGAAATCAAGTCGCATTTCTGTCCACAGGCAGGCTTCAGGGCAGTATACCGGTTCAATATCCCGGAGACCTCCAAGCCATTGGTCATTAAGGTAGATAATGCACAGATGGAATGCTATTATGGAACCTGTGAACAGGCTGATGTGGAGCTGCAGATAGCTTCTGATGTCATGAATGAGATCATACAGGGAAGAATGACCTTCCAAAGGGCATTCATGGCAGGCTCCATGAAGATGAGAGGAGATTTCAGAGTACTTCGTACCCTTGATATCATATATGATTTCAGCAATCAATAAAAGAATGGTAGTGTGAAAAAAGAATTTTTCACACGCAACTTTGTGCCTGCGCCCCAAAGCTTGCAGGTTACGGAAAGGCATGGTAATTAGTATGACAGACGAGAATTGTATTTTCTGCAAAATTGCAAATGGAGAGATTCCCTCCAAGACCTTATACGAGGATGAGCAGTTTCGTGTAATTCTGGATCTTGGACCGGCGACAAAGGGACATGCGTTGATCCTGCCCAAGTCCCATTATAAGAATCTATATGAATTACCGGATGCGACAGCAGCCGATGTTATGAAGCTTGCCAAGAAAATGGCAGCACAGATGACAGAGAAGTTAGGCTGTGACGGATTTAATCTGGTTCAGAACAATAATGAAGTAGCAGGACAGACGGTATTTCATTTCCATATGCATCTGATTCCAAGATATGAAGGAGACAATCAGCATATCCTGTGGAAACCGACAGAAGTAACCCAGGATGAACTGGAAGAAATCAGAAAACAGATTACAGAATAATAGAAAACAGCAGAGGTTTGTCAATATCATAATTGAGACCTCTGCTGTCTTTTTATTTATTTGCCGCATTTTCAATTAATTCAACAATTGTGTCGATAGAATTGCGTTGTCCGCAGTTCTGCATGGCATCAATATAGGAATGTCTGTTAAAGTACAGCTCATGTACTTTCTCAACCAGAGAAAAGGCGGTCAGATCATCCTCGTTTGCCACCATGGAGAAGCCCTGTTCTTCAAAGCTTCTGGCATTTAAGATCTGGTCGCCACGGCTGCTGGCTGCGGGAAGAGGAATTAACAGACTGGGCTTCCTAAGAGCCAGTAATTCACAGATCGCATTTGCTCCGGCACGGGAGATCACCACATCTGCCATGGCAAAGAGATCCTTCAGATCTTCCTTGACATATTCGAATTGCACATATCCCTTTGTGTTAAGCAAGAGATTGTCTACCTTATCTTTACCACAGATATGAACTACCTGAAAGTCTTCCAGAAGCTGAGGAAGAGCTTCTCTTACCAGCTTATTGACTCCAGATGCACCAAGACTGCCGCCAATGACCATGATGACAGGCTTTCCATCTGAGAAGTGACACATCTCCAAAGCCCTGAATTTATTGCCTTTTGCCAATTCGGTACGGATTGGGGAACCGGTAAGGACTGCTTTATCAGCAGGCAGATCCTTCATGGTCTCCGGAAAATTACAACAGACTTTAGCTGCCACAGGAATGCACAGCTTATTGGCAAGTCCCGGTGTCATATCTGACTCATGTATGATGCAGGGAATTTTAAGAGTGGCAGCAGCCCTTACAACAGGAACGCTGACAAATCCGCCCTTACTGAATACCACATCCGGCTTCAGTTCCTTTAATATTTTGTGAGCTTCTGCAAATCCTTTTAATACACGGAAAGGATCACTGAAGTTCTTGGGATCAAAGTAGCGGCGCAGCTTACCTGTGGCAATCCCATAATAAGGAATGCCGTAGTCGGCTATCAGCTTCTTCTCAATACCATCATAAGAACCAATATACTGTATGTCATAACCTAATTCCTTTAATCTTGGAAAAAGGGCAATATTTGGTGTGACATGTCCGGCAGTGCCACCACCGGTGAACACAATTCGTTTCATGGAAGCCTCCAATTAAGAATTTTTGATTTGAATTAAAGCCTTTGCTAGCTGATCTGGACATGAGGTATTTTTAAATCCGCATTTAATACCCTGTAATTTCTCGATTGCGTCATCTACCTTCATTCCACGGACCAGACTGCAGATTCCTTTCAGATTACCATTGCAACCGCCTGTAAAAGCTACAGATTTAATAATATCGCCGTCTACCTCAAGATCGATCATGGTAGAACAGGTACCGCTTGTTTTGTACTGCATAAAATAATGCCTCCTAACTATATAATACGTAACTGTGCATACTGCAATTCATGAAAATCTCAGCACAGTAATCCCAAATACTAACAAGGATTATAGCAGAAATCTAATTTTGAGAAAAGAGAATCACACAAATTTCGTCATATATTTTGTCGTATGAAAAAGAAATCAGAACCAATAACGTATAATTATGCGGAAACAACATAATTTGTCGAACGATTCATGGGCTTATCCTATTGAGAATCTGCCTTTAAAAGCCTATACTCGTAGTAAATTGCAGAGAGGAGTGTTAGTGTGGAAATAGCAGGAATCAATCAGTCTTTTATTATGGCGATGGCAGTTATCTTTATGGCACTTGGTATCCTGTACCAGGTGGTGATTGGTGTATTGTACCAGCGGATGATACAGTCTACAGATACGTTATCAGGAGGAGATAATAAACTGCTGGGACAGTGCAAAGAGAGATTTATACAGTGTTACAAGTTAAATGGCGGTGTCTCTAATATAAGTGTGTTCGTGGACAAGTTCATGAACAGGCTCAGGTTTGCAGGGATGAGTATGAGCCTGATGAAACATCTGTCAGGACAGCTCATGCTGGCGGGGGTATTTGTAGCCGGCTTTGGTGTATGCAAGGGTATTATAGAAGGTAATCGCTTTGTGGATCTGCTGCCTTTTTATATATTAAGTCTGTTTGGCATCTATCTCTATCTTAGTGTATGCTCGATTGTGGATATTGCCGGCAGAAAACAGATGTTGAAGACGAATCTTACGGATTATCTGGAGAATCATGTGGCAGAACGTCTGGAGCATGGTATGGCGCAGAAAGAGAAGCTTCTGCGGGAACTGGAACAGGTACGAAGCAGCCGCAGACAGAGTGATATGGAGGACAGACAAGAGGATGAGCAAAAGGAGCAGCCTCATACGAAGCCGGAGCCTATCTTCTCACCGGATGAAGCCCTGGAATTGGAAGAGCTTCTGAAATCACTCATGGTATAGTTACGAAAGTGCACGAAATTTTACGAGTAATATGCGTAATCTTATCTTGATATCTGTAGGGAACTTTGCTAAAATAATAACGAAGATTAAAAAAGGTAATTAACAGTTAATTAAAGTGTTGATTGGAAAAGGAGAAAGACAAATGAGCAAGGTTACATTTGATTACACAAAAGCCTCACAGTTTATCAGTGAGCATGAAGTGGAATACATGAAGAAGCTCACCCTGGATGCAAAGGAGACTCTGCTTAGTAAGAGTGGCGCAGGTAATGATTTCTTAGGCTGGATCGACCTCCCTGTAGATTATGATAAGGAAGAGTTCGACAGAATTAAGAAGGCTGCAAAGAAGATTCAGGAAGATTCTGATGTATTATTGGTAATCGGTATCGGCGGTTCCTACCTTGGCGCAAGAGCTGCGATCGAATTTTTAAGACACAGCTTCTATAATATGGTAGATAAGAGCATCCGCAAGACTCCGGAGATCTATTTTGTAGGTAATTCCATCAGTTCTACTTACATTAAGCACCTGATCGATGTAATCGGAGACAGAGATTTCTCCATTAATATGATAAGCAAGTCCGGTACAACTACAGAGCCGGCTATCGCTTTCCGTGTATTCAAGGAGATCATGGAGAAGAAGTATGGCAAGGAAGAGTCTGCTAAGAGAATCTATGCTACAACAGATAAGGCTAAGGGATCTCTTAAAAATCTTGCTACAGAAGAAGGCTATGAGACATTCGTAGTACCTGATGATGTCGGAGGACGTTTCTCTGTATTGACAGCAGTAGGTCTTCTTCCTATCGCAGTCAGCGGAGCAGATATTGATAAATTGATGGAAGGTGCAGCAAGCGGACGTAAGCGTGCATTAGAGCTTCCTTTTGAAGAGAACGATGCAATGCAGTACGCAGCAATCCGTAACATCTTATTAAGAAAAGGCAAAGCAGTAGAAATCCTGTGCAACTATGAGCCTAGCGCCCACTATGTATCTGAGTGGTGGAAGCAGCTCTTTGGTGAGTCAGAGGGTAAGGATCAGAAGGGTCTGTTCCCTGCAAGTGTTGACCTGACAACAGATCTGCATTCTATGGGTCAGTTCATTCAGGATGGCTCCAGAATCATGTTTGAGACAGTTCTTAACATTGAGAAGTCCCGTGAGGAAGTTATCTTAAATGAAGAGCCGGTTGATCTTGACGGACTTAACTACCTTGCAGGCAAGAGCGTAGATTTCGTAAACAAGAGTGCCATGAACGGAACAATCCTGGCTCATACAGACGGACAGGTTCCTAACCTGATGGTCAAGATGCCTGAAGTAAGTGAATTCTTCTTAGGTGAACTGTTCTACTTCTTCGAGTTCGCATGTGGCCTGAGCGGATACTTATTAGGAGTAAATCCTTTCAACCAGCCAGGCGTTGAGAGCTACAAGAAGAACATGTTCGCACTTCTTGGTAAGCCGGGTTATGAAGCAGCAAGAGAAGAACTGTTAAAGAGATTATAATATATCGGCTCCATATATAGTGCGTATCAGGGTTATTGCAGCTATTTTGTGATAACCCTGTTTTTGCGTGCTGGATTGGCACGATTTATGTTGATTTTTAGATGCAGAATCGTTAAACTGATATCGTAATTATTATTTGCCTGGAAAGGGGTCTTTAAATATTATGAAAATAGTTGTTTTAGAGAAAATGAGCCTTGGTTTTGATGTAGATATATCCTTCTATGAGGAATTTGGTGAAGTCACATATTATGATACAACCAGACCGGAAGAAATCGCAGACAGAGTTGCGGATGCAGACATTATCATTGCCAACAAAGCACCATTAAATGAATCTACCATTAAGGATGCAAAGAACCTGAAGCTGATCTGTGAGACAGCAACAGGATATAATAATGTAGATATTGAATACTGCAAAGCAAAAGGCATCAGAGTGACCAATGCCATAGGCTACTCCACACCTATCGTAGCACAGCATACCTTTGCTCTGGCACTGTATTTGCTGGAGAAGCTACCGGTATTTGACCAGTATGTTAAGAGTGGGGAGTATGGGAAGGCGCCTATGTTCACCTGCTTCGAACCATACTTCACAGAATTGGAAGGTAAGACCTGGGGTATTATCGGACTTGGCAATATTGGCAGGAAAGTGGCACAGATTGCCAGTGTATTCGGATGCCGTGTAATCTTCTACTCTGCTTCCGGCAATAACAATACAACAGAGTACGAACGTGTAGACTTTGATACACTGCTTGCACAGTCAGATATCATTTCCCTGCACTGCCCACTTACTGACAGAACGCAGAATATCATGAATGCAGAGGCTTTTGCCAAGATGAAGAAGACAGCAATCCTTATCAATGTGGCAAGAGGACCCGTTGTGGATGAGCAGGCATTATATGATGCATTGACCACAGGAGAGATTGCAGCAGCAGGTCTGGACGTATTAAACAAAGAGCCGATTGCAGCAGATAACCCATTGGCACAGATCAAGGACAGCACGAAGCTGTTCATTACACCACATATGGCATGGGGCAGCAATGAAGCCAGAACACGCTGCGCGAAGGAAGTATATCTGAACATTAAGAGCTTCCTGGCCGGCGAAGAGAGAAATGTGGTAGTATAACTAACTATTCTGAATAGTATATATTATCAAAAGATATGGGGATTATCATGGAACAGGATTTAACAAAAGGAAATCTCTGGAAACAGATACTTGTTTTCAGTTTTCCCTTGATGATATCAAATGTACTACAGGTATTGTTCAACATGGCAGATGTAGCTGTTGTTGGACGATTTGCAGGCTCTATTGCGTTGGGAGCTGTAGGTTCTACAACAACGCTTGTTACTTTATTTACAGGTCTTCTGATAGGAATGGCAGGTGGCGTGAATGTACTGGTAGCCAGATTCTATGGAGCCAAAAAGGAAAAAGACGTACAGGAAACAACACATACAGCAGTTATTATCTGTCTTTTGACAGGAATTCTCATTATGGTACTGGGTTTACTCTTTGCAAATGGGATTCTGGAACTATTGCACACGAAGGATGAACTGATAGAGGGTGCGGCATTGTATCTGAGAATTTATTTTTTGGGTATGCCTGCACTTGCAATCTATAACTTTGGTAATGCAGTATTCAGTGCTGTGGGTAATACGAAGAAGCCTCTTTATTATCTGGCAACAGCAGGAGTGATCAATATTATATTGAATCTGTTCTTCGTTATCGTATGTAAGCTGGATGTAGCAGGTGTGGCACTGGCAAGTATCATTTCGCAGTATACTTCAGCCATATTGATCCTGCGTGCACTTTTTATGACAAAAGAGGTATATGGACTGAAGTTGCCGATGCTTAAGCCGAATAGCCAGAAGGCGGGTATGATTCTCAGTATCGGTGTGCCGTCAGCGATTCAGTATGCTATATTCCAGGTTGCCAACCTGTTCATCCAGTTTGGTGTGAACAGCTTCGATGCAACGATGGTAGCCGGTAATTCTGCGGCAGCCAATGCAGATGGACTGGTATATGATGTGATGGCTGCTTTCTATACAGCATGCAGCAGTTTCATAGGACAGAATTATGGCGCAGGTAATAAGGAAAGAGTACGTAACAGTTACTTTGTGAGTCTGGCATACTCCTTTGGCATTGGTCTGGTAATCGGAGTGACGCTTGAAATATTCGGTACGCAGTTCCTGTCATTGTTTACAACAGAACAGGCAGTAGTGGATGCCGGTATGAAGAGACTGGGAATCATGGGCTTCAGCTATTGTATCTCAGCTTTTATGGATGCCACCATTGCAGCCTCCAGAGGTCTTGGCAAGAGCGTGGTTCCAACAATCATTGTCATTATGGGTTCCTGCGTATTCAGAATTATCTGGGTATATACGATATTTGCCTACTTTAAGACAATACCATCACTGTATCTGTTGTATGTATTCTCCTGGAGCATCACAGCAATCGTGGAAATGATTTATTTCAAGGTAATTTATCATAAACAAATGGCAGTATTACGGACTGCATAAAGAAAGATTAGAAAGGATGGGTATTAAGATGGAAAAGATAGCAAGCTTTACAATTGATCACATTAAGTTACAACCGGGTGTCTATGTATCAAGAAAAGACAAGGTAGGGGAGAATACGATCACTACGTTTGACCTGAGAATGACTTCTCCGAATGAAGAGCCGGTCATGAACACAGCAGAGATGCATACAATTGAGCATCTGGCTGCGACTTTTTTAAGAAACCATGCAGAATATGGTTCCAAGACGATTTACTTTGGACCGATGGGCTGCCGTACAGGTTTTTATCTGTTGCTGGCAGGAGATTATGAGTCAAAGGACATCATTCCTTTAATGGTTGAGATGTATGAATTTATCAGAGATTTCAAGGGAGAAGTACCGGGAGCGGCACCTAAGGACTGCGGTAACTATCTGGATATGAATCTGGGTATGGCTAATTATCTGGCGAAGCGTTATCTGGATAACGTACTGTATGATATCAAGCCGGACAGATTGGTATATCCTGAATAAGAATAGAACGTAATCAAGAGAAAGGTAAGAACATAAGGATGAAGAAAATTGGAATTATTGGCGCAATGGAGCTGGAGGTAGAAGCCCTCAAGGAACAAATGGATGTGAAGAATATCATAGAGAAGGCTTCCATGAAGTTCTATGAAGGTATGCTAAGAGGCAAGGACGTTGTCATTGTGCAGTGTGGTATCGGTAAAGTCAATGCGGGAATCTGTGTACAGATACTTGCAGACCTGTTTCAGGTAGATGCAGTCATCAATACAGGTGTAGCAGGTTCTCTTCGTGCAGAGATCAATATTGGCGACATTGTAGTATCTACAGATGCGTGTGAGCATGATATGGATGTTACAGCACTTGGTTATAAGCAGGGTATTATCCCTCAGATGAAGGAGTCCTTCTTCAAAGCTGACAGACAGCTGGTAGAGGCAGCAATTGAAGTATGCAGGGAAGTAAATCCTGATATCAACGTATATGAGGGCAGAGTTCTCAGTGGAGATCAGTTTATTTCAGGGGAAGAGATCAAGAATAAGCTCATTGACCTTTTCGATGGTTCCTGCACAGAGATGGAAGGCGCAGCCATTGCACACGCAGCTTTCCTGAACGAAATTCCTTATGTGGTAATTCGTGCTATCTCTGACAAGGCAGATGGAAGCGCACATATGGATTATCCTGAATTTGAACGCGCAGCAGCAGCACATTCAGCAAAATTAGTAGAGAATCTTGTAAAAAGATTATAATAATAAAAAGGCAGGTATGATTATGGGAATTCATTTTGGGGTGGATTATTATCCGGAGCACTGGCCAAGAGAAAGATGGGAGACAGATGCTGAATTAATGCAGGAGATGGGTGTTCAGGTTGTGAGAATGGCAGAGTTCTCATGGTTTAAGATGGAACCGAGAGAAGGCGAGTTCCATTTTGAATGGCTTGAGGAAGCGATAGCACTTCTGGACAAGCATGGAATCAAGACAATTCTTGGTACACCAACAGCAGCACCTCCGGCGTGGATCATTGAGAAGAATCCGGAGATACAGCCAATTGATACACAGGGGCGTGTCAGACACTTTGGCGGCAGACATCATGACTGTCAGTCCAATCCGACATATCGTGCCCATATCAAACGATTTGTGACACATATGTCACAAAGATTTGCCAATAATCCGGGTGTAATTGGATGGCAGATTGATAATGAACTGGGTAATTCTCATGGGGATCTGTGTATGTGTGATTCCTGTAAAGCACGCTTTCAACAGTGGCTGGAGAAGAAATATGGTGACATTGAGACTTTGAATGATGCGTGGGGTACTGCATTCTGGAGTCAGGGCTATAATACTTTTTCACAGATCAGTACACCATTGATTACCGCAGTAGGCGAGAATCCATCTGCCATGCTGGACTGGAAATGCTTCTGTTCTGATCTGATCGTTGATTTTGCCAAATGGCAGGCAGATATTATCAGGGAGAATTGTCCGAATCATTTTATCACACATAATTATATGTGCTTTGATGATAAGGTAAATTATTACGATCTGGGTGAGCTGCTGGATTTTGTATCCAACGATATCTATCCTGCGGGTTACTGGCAGGAGCAGCCTCATCAGCCGGACAGCGATATTGCAGCCAGCCATGATGTAGTCAGAAGCTATAAGAAGAAACCATTCTGGATTATGGAACAGCAGGCAGGAATCGCCGGCTGGGGAACCATGGCGAGAGCACTGGATCCTGGTCAGATGTCAGTATGGGCAATGCAGTCTGTAGCGCATGGTGCAGATGCAGTTGTATTCTTCCGCTGGAGAGCCTGCGCGATGGGTACAGAGCAGTATTGGCATGGTATTCTGGGACACAGTGGCAGACCGGGCAGAACCTATGAAGAAGCCAAGAAGCTGATTCATACATTTGCGCCACATATGGATGAATTTGAAGGTGCTATGCCGAAAACAGAGGTAGCCATTGTACATTCCTTTAGACAAAATTATGCTTTCCAGATTCAGCCCAATCATCCGGATCTGCGCTATGTAGAGCATTTGAAGAAATATTACAAGGCATTTTATGATAAGAAGATTCCAGTGGATTTTGTACAGGACAGCGATGATCTGTCACAGTACAAGCTGGTTATTGCACCATTACAGTATCTTATGACGCCGGAGCTGGAGCAGCATTATATAGACTATGTAGAAGCTGGTGGACATCTGGTTCTGGATATGCGCGCAGGAGTCAAGGATGCGAACAATATCTGTATGACTGACAGAGAATTACCGGGCAGATTAGGTGATCTGTGTGGTATTGAGATTCCAGAGTATGATTGTCTTTTCTCAAAGGAATGCCAGGTGCTCTTTGGGAAGAGGGAATATCCTGTATCCAAATGGGCTGATATTATTACCCTTACAGATGCGAAGATGATCGCAGAATATACCACAAGCTTCTATAAGCAGACTCCGGCAGTGACTGAGAATGTGTATGGACAGGGCAAAGCATGGTATGTAGGCACACAGCCTGGTGCAGAACTGATGGATGAACTGGTAGAGTACTTTACACAGGAAAGTGATGTGGAGAGGCTGGGTACGGCACAGGATGGTGTAGAACTGATGACCAGGGAAAGTGATGGTCAGGTATGGCTGTTCGTAATCAACCATACAAATGAAGAGAAGGTATATCATCTGAACGATACCTATAGGCTTCTTGAAGGTGAACGGGAAGAATATCTGAAGCCTTATGAAGTACAGCTTTTTGTAAAAAACAAATATGGACGTTAAGAAATGTTAACCTTATAAAATAATACGGTTGACAATTAAAACCTCTCATTGTAAACTATTAGTCGTGTGGTAAATTTACAATGGGAGGTTTTCATGATTATGAGCACAAACACAGAAGTAAGAACAGCCGGTTCTTCTGCCAATAAGACAAAAACAATGGCACTGATCGGTGTTATGGCAGCAGTTACATGTATTTTAGGACCTTTATCCCTGGCAATTCCGGTAAGCCCGGTTCCTATATCTTTGACCAATCTGGCAGTTTATTTTGCAATATATGTATTGGGCATGAAGAGAGGAACGATAAGCTACTGTATCTATTTATTATTGGGACTGGTCGGACTTCCTGTTTTCTCAGCCTTTACAGGCGGTGCAGGTAAGCTTTTCGGACCGACAGGCGGATATCTGATCGGCTTCATTTTTATGGCACTGATCTGCGGTCTTTTTATTGAGAAATGGGAGAAGAAGATTTACATGCATTTCATCGGCATGGTACTTGGAACAGCAGTATGCTATGTCTTTGGAACCGCGTGGCTTGCATTTACAGCACATATGGGCTTCGGAGCAGCTCTTGCGGCAGGTGTAATACCTTTTATCCCAGGAGATCTTGTTAAGATCATCATTGCAATGATAGCAGGTCCGATTATCCGTAAGCAGTTGAAGAGAGCAGGATTGAATTAGAGCTTGACAGTATATGCTTCCTTCCTTATAATATGGGTTATAACTCGTGAGGGAGTAGTTGACGTTCAGTAAGGCAGAAGGGTGCGATAAGTCAACATACAGATTATTCAAGGGTACAGCTTATTATGGGCTGTACCCTTTCTTGTTCCAATTATGATATACCTCAGAGTTTGGCTGTGTGATAAAGGTCGCGGGGTGGCACCTGTGGCCGCAAGTATGGAGGAAAAGAGAATATGGATTTATTAACGTTATTTCTTTTGGCAGTAGGACTGTCAATGGATGCTTTTGCGGTGTCTATCTGCAAGGGACTTGCAATGAAGAAGCTTACAGTTAAGCAGGCTGTTATTGTGGGTGCATGGTTTGGTGGATTCCAGGCATTGATGCCGACACTTGGATATTTACTCGGTACGACTTTTGCAAGATTTGTAAATGCGGTATCAGACTGGATCACATTTGTACTTCTGGCTTTGATCGGAGCAAATATGATCAAGGAAGCTTTATCCAAGGAAGAGGAAGAAGAGGCAGATGCTTCCCTTGGCGTGAAGGAAATGTTCGTATTGGCAGTTGCAACAAGTATTGATGCCTTTGCAGTTGGTGTGTCCTTTGCTTGTATGGAGATCGGAAGCATGATCGTTCCTGCAGTACTTTTCATCGGAGTGATTACATTCAGTCTGTCAGCGGCAGGTGTAAAAGTCGGTAATGTATTTGGAACCAAATATAAGGCAAAAGCAGAACTGGCAGGAGGTATTATCCTGATTCTTCTGGGTGTAAAGATCATCCTGCAGCACTTTGGAATCTTATAATCGAATAGAAATCAGCAAAGAAACCATACTAACTCTATGAATATAGGGAAGTGTGGTTTTTTTATGCGTAAGGATTATGGACAGATTATATTGTTTGGAATGATTTCTATTATAATTCTATGGATTATGAAATATGTACTGCCGTATTTTCTGCCTTTTGCGGTGGCATTGATTACGGTTGTTCCATTACATGCCTCTTTTATCAGAAAGGGGAGGGCAGATAAGAAGGGCAGGGGAATCATGGCAGGGGGCATTGTGTTCATTCTGCTGCTTGTTATTGCCCTTGTGTTTGTTGGTCTTGGAACTTTCATGATGAGCAAGGCGCAGACTCTGATAGGCAATCTTGGCAGAGTAGAACAGGCATGTGGAGATTTCGTACAGAGCTGCTGTGGGCGGATCGAGAACTATATGGGTCTGAAGGACGGCATACTGTATATCTGGCTGGAAAATCGATTCTATGATATTACAAAGGCAATGGGTGTACAGAGTGGTTCGCTGGTTACAAAGACAATTCAGTATGTAATTGGCATTGGCAAATTATGTACTTTTCTGCTGGTCAGTTTTATATGCGTTGTATTATTTGCAAGAGAAATTGACAGATGGCAGCAGGGACTTCTGAATGCAGCAGCGGCTTCTCCTGCTCTGGACAGGATTCTGGCTATTATTTTAAGAATCGGTAAGAAGTTAGGCAGCATGATGAAGACTTTTGTACGGACACAGGGCATTATATTGCTGTGTATCAGTATAACTGCCGTGACAGGTCTGTCTATAGCGGGCGTACATGAGGGCTGGTTCTATGGAATACTGGCTGGTGTCATGGATGTGCTGCCTTTTATTGGAACGGGAATTGTGCTTGTACCGATAGCAGTCATGCAATTAATAGAAGGGCATATATTGGGAGCAGTGATCGTAGGCATCACTTATCTGATCTGTGTGTGCATCAGAGAAGTACTGGAGCCAAGACTTATGGGCAGTGGCGCGCAGGTATCGTCTGTGGCTATGCTGATTGCTGTATACGCAGGCGTATTATATTATGGAATAGGCGGAGTCCTTCTGGGACCCGTCACATTGCTGATTCTGGTAGAAACTGCACGGGAGATATTTCATAAATAAACAAAATCGCTGTATAATTATGATAAATAATTGACATTTGGGACTGATGTTATTATAATGGCATAAGAAAGTTTTTGTAATAAGGACAAATGTGCGTCACCCAAAGACAAAAACATTTGAAGATAAAATGGCGCAAAGTGAGGAGAAAATTATGAAGGCGTACAAGAATTTAAGCAAGGCAGAGCTGGAAACATTGCAAAAAGAATTACAGGCAAAATACGATACCATTAAGGCATCCGGTATTTCACTGGATATGTCCCGTGGTAAGCCGGGAGCAGACCAGCTTGATCTGTCAGCACCTATGCTTGACGTATTGAATTCTGCATCAGATTTCAAGTCATCCAAGGGCATAGATGTAAGAAATTACGGTGAACTGGACGGTATACCTGAAGCAAAGCAGTTATTTTCTGAATTGATGGATGCACCGACAGACCATATTATTGTATATGGTAATTCCAGCTTAAATGTAATGTATGACCTGGTAGCCAGAGCCATGCTCCATGGAATCGGCGGCAATACACCATGGTGTAAGCAGGATAAGATCAAGTTCTTATGTCCTGTACCTGGTTATGACAGACACTTTGCGATTACAGAAAGCTTTGGCATAGAGATGATTAATATTCCTCTTAATGAGGATGGCCCTGATATGGATCTGGTAGAGAAATATGTGAACAATGATTCGGCTGTAAAGGGAATCTGGAATGTGCCTAAGTATACCAATCCAAGCGGTGTTGTATATTCTGATGAAGTAGTACGCAGATTTGCCAACCTGAAACCGGCAGCTCCTGACTTTAGAATTTTCTGGGATAATGCATATGCAATTCATCACTTATATCCTGATCATAAGGCAGAGATCTTAAATATCGTAACAGAATGCGAGAAGGCAGGCAACCCTGATATTTATTATGAATTATGTTCTACTTCCAAGGTAACTTTCCCAGGTTCCGGTGTAGCTGCGCTGATTACATCACCTGCAAATGCAGCAGAAATCAAGAAGTCCATGACAATTCAGACAATCGGACACGATAAGCTCAATCAGCTTCGCCATGTAAGATTCTTCAAGGATGCGCAGGGTGTATATGCACATATGGACAAGCATGCAGCAATTCTTCGCCCTAAGTTCGAAGCTGTCATTGAGACGCTTGAGAGTGAACTGGGTGGACTGGAGATTGGTACATGGATCAAACCTCTGGGCGGATATTTCATTGCTTTTGATACGATTGAAGGATGTGCAAAACGTGTCGTTGCCCTGTGTAAGGAAGCAGGCGTTGTCATGACACCGGCAGGAAGTACATATCCATATAAGAACGACCCTAAGGATACAAGCATCCGTATCGCACCTTCTTATCCGACACCGGATGACCTGAAGAAAGCCTGCGAAGTATTTGTATTATGCGTAAAGCTTGCCAGTGTAGAGAAATATCTTGAAACTGCCAAATAGAGTTCTGAATAGTTACTTATTATGAAATAAATGGAAATATTGTACCTCAGGTACGACTGATAGACAGGGCGGTTCTTGAACCGCCCTATATTCATAGGAAAAGACAGCCTCAGAAGTAAGATGGACTTATGGGAGAATAGCGACATTTTAAAAAAAATAAATAACTGCAACAATTGCACTAAAAATAATATTTTCAAAAAACATGTGGCATGCTATAATACTTGTGTGTAAATTGTACGCTTTAATTATATTATGGAAAATGAAAGGGGTAACTGTCATGAATAAAACAGAAAAGGTCGTTTTTATTCATTCTATTTCGTTCAAAATCATTTTGCTTGTGATTGCCATCACAATTTTTACATTAGCAGGAAGTGTGCTTGGTGCAAATAACGAAGTAAAAAGTATTCTGGAGGATACGAATGAAAATTATATTATGAGTATAGCAGAACAGGGGGCGCAGACAATCTCCAATATACCTGAGGAAATAGCGGATGATGATGAATATACGGCTGTTATGAAAGGTATTGAAATGGCAGGGATTGATTCTGCATATGCATATCTTGTATCGGCAGATGGTACAATGCTGTATCATCCCACGGCTGATAAGATTGGACAGTCTGTTGAGAACACTGTAATCAAGGGCGTAGTATCAGAACTTGCAGCAGGGAAGAAGCCGCAGGATGCAGTTGTGGAATATGATTATAAGGGTGATGTCAAGTATGCAGGATATGCGCTGACAAGTAATAATATGATTGTGGTCATCACAGCGGATAAATCAGAAATTGTCAGTCCTTTGAACAGGATGATCCGGTACATGCTTGGCATTGCGGCAGGAACGCTTGTTCTTTCCGTTATCATTGGATATATTATGAGCATATTCATCTGCAGACCTATTCAGCAGATGACACAGATTATTGGTAAGACATCGCAGCTTGATTTCACACCGACAGAAAATGGCGGGCAGCTGCGTAAGCGCCGTGATGAGACAGGTCTTATGGCAAGAGCAGTACATGATATGCGTGCGAACCTTCGTAAGATGGTACAGGATATCAATACAGCAAGCTCAGATATCACAACTAACGTGGATAGTCTCAGACAGACATCCGATATGATTAACTCCATGTGTACAGATAACTCTGCTACTACACAGGAGCTGGCAGCAGGTATGGAAGAAGCAGCAGCTACCACAGTAAATGTAAATGAGAATGTACAGACCATGAGACAGGAAGCAGAGTCCATTGCAGATATGGCTGGCAAGGGAGCCGAACAGTCCGGGGAAGTCATGGAGAGAGCCAAGAATCTTGGCAATAAGACAGAGCAGGCAAGTAAGCGTACCATGGACATGTATCAGAATGTAAAAGACAAGTCTGATAAGGCAATAGAAGGCTCCAAGGCAGTAAATAAGATTGATGAACTTTCTAATACAATTATGGAAATCTCATCTCAGACAGGTCTGCTGGCATTAAATGCCAGCATAGAGGCTGCAAGAGCAGGAGAAGCAGGCAAGGGCTTCGCAGTAGTTGCTACAGAGATAGGCAGTCTTGCAGATCAGACCTCCAAGGCAATTGCAGATATCGGAACCATTGTGAAGGCTGTCAATGAAGCGGTAGACAATATGACAGATTGCATGAAAGAGACAACAGAATTCCTGGAGAAGTCCGTTCTTGAGGATTATAAGGAATTCCAGGAAGTCAGCGTACAGTATCAGGCAGATGCTGATGCTTATGGCGATAATATGAACAAAGTAAAGGATGCCATTGATAAGCTGACAGCACTAACAGAAACTTCTGCAGAAGCATTGGATGGCATTAAGGATACAGTAAATGAATCTGCTACAGGTGTTACGGATATTGCACAGAAGACCAGCGATATGGTAGAGAAGACAGTAGATATTCATGATAAGGTAACAGAGTGCTATGGATGTGCCGATGAGCTGAACAATATCGTAGCCAAGTTCAAATTAAAGTAAGCAAATAAATGTAAGGTAATATAAAAACAGGGATTGCCGGACTGAGAAATCAGTGCAGCAATCCCTGTTTTGTCGGTGGAAGAATCAGGATAACCTGTTTAAACATTCATTGCGGTATTGTGTCGGAGATATATTATAATAAGTCTTAAATGCCTTACTGAAGTAATGATTATCCGAATAGCCCAGCCTTTCTGCAATATCCAGTACCTTTATATTGGGATTCTCCAGCAGCTCCTTGGCTCTTACCATACGTACCTTTAACAGGTATTCATAGATGGAGTAGCCATAAGCTGTATTGAACAGCTTAGTGAGGTAGGATGCCGAGAAATGGTATTTCTCTTCCAAAATGGATAACTTGATATTCTGATAGTAGTTACAGTCAATGTAATCTCTGATATCAGCAGCGACTTCTTCCGGCGACATGCATTCTGGAGAAGGCGCTGGCTCTGGTGTAGTATGATCGCTTAACATGGATAATGCTTTCTCGATTGCTCCAGACAGTGCTTCTTCTTCGATGGGCTTTAACAAATAATCAATAGCACCGCATCGAAGCGCTTCCTGGGCATAATTAAAGCTGTCGTATCCGCTGACTACAATAAATTTACACTTTGGAAATTCTTTTGATGCAACGTTAAGGAAACTGCACCCATCCATAATAGGCATATTCATATCGACAAAAACAATAGAAGGATGTATCTCCCTCATGACCTTTAACCCCTGGGCACCATTATTGGCAAGCTCAGGCATTTTAATATTGTATTTATGCCATCTGCCTAACTTACTGATGGCAATCTGGACTGGTTTCTCATCATCAATGATCAATGACTTATACATGATTATCCTCCTTCTAGTTGACACAGGGAAGTGTCAGAATAATATTTGTATATTGATGTTCTGCAGATTCTATCTTCAGGTCAGTTGGTTCATTATACAAAAGATGTAGTCTGACGTAGAGATTGGCAAGACCGATACCGCCGGGGTTTTTAGCAGTCAATGCACTTTCAAAGTCCTGATACAGTTTATTCTGCTGCTCTTGTGAAATGCCGCAGCCGTTATCATAGACACTGATCTGCAGGCGGTCATTGGGCAGTCTGGTAAGTGTTACTTTAATTTCAATAGACTCCTTGTTGGTGCTTTTACCGTGAATGATGGAATTCTCCACAAGTGCCTGCAGGCTGATCTTTGGAATCATGTAATCATCCAGTTCGGGCTCTGTATCAATATTGAATACCAGTGCATCATTCATTCTCATTTTCAGCAGATAAATATAATCACTCAGATATTGCACTTCTGATTTTAACGGAACCAGATCGCCTCCTTTGATGGTATAGCGAAGATTGGAAGCGAGGCTTGTAATCATCTTGTGTATCGTGAACTGGTCGTTAATCAGGGCTTCTGTAGAGATCGCCTGAAGTGTATTATACAGAAAGTGTGGATTCAGCTGAGCTTCCAGAGCTGTCAAACGTGCATTTTTCTCACTGAGCTTTGCAATATAGTTCTGTTGAATCAACTGCTCTATGTGTCGCAGCATGGAATTAAAACTGTGTGAAAGCTCTGCAATCTCACTGCTTCCGTGCATCTCCGGGAAAGTATGAAAGTCCCCGCTGCCTGCGTACTGCATGCGTTCTGACAGGGTCTTTAACGGTTTGGTCAGAAGGTATGTGAACAGGTAAACAAGAAATACGGTAATCAGCCATATACAGATTCCATTGATAAGCAGGGAGGATGTTGCACCCTTTAATTCTGCATCTATAATTGAGAGTGGAATCAGATTGATAAGCTGAATATTGTTTTTCTGGCTTTTAGCAGATACCATCAGGTAATCTTTGCCATTGATTTCGACTGTAATTGCACCGTTTTTCAGCGTACGCTGTGTGGTAAAGAATTCATCTATACTGTCATTAGCACCAAATAGCGCTGTATTGCTCGAATAAATGAATTCATTGTCTGCATTTAACATAATGAAATCGCTGCCTGCTTTCTGGTGATTCTGCAGCATTTGTTTTAAATAGGAGGTATTGACCTGCAAATGTACCAGTGCCTGCTGCGTCTGTCCTTTAATCTGAAACAGGGAATGGCAGTAGGTGAAAAAGGCGTTATCCTTATCACAGTACGTAATGGACTGAAACATGGGATCTTTGCTACAGTTGCTGGCAGCTGTTTGTATGTCAAACTGAGGAGAAGACTGTACGCGGATATGCTCCTGATTCTCTGTTCTGCCTATGGACAGGCCCTGATTGATCAGATAGATCTCATAAGCCTGAATATCATTTCTGGTGTAATAGTAGTAGTACATTTGTTGCTTCATATAATCAATCTGTGCAGAAGAGAGGGGCTTTTTCTGGTTAATGATTCTTGTGAAAGTATTATCATAGTAGGGCTGAATACAGAAGTTCGCCAACTCAGATATGTACCGGTCCAGATTCTCACTTTCGAGATCCAATAATTCCTGTGAAAGGGAATACTGATTTGAAATGGTCAGATTCCTGATAGAGGTAAAATTACGGAATATCAGAGTGAAGATCGTAACGGTAGAAATAATCAGTATAAAAAAGGATAATTGCATCCATAGAGGGATGCAGTTGGCGAATTTTGCCAATCTTTGCTTCATGTCAATCCCTGTCTTTCGATTAGTATTGTACAAATAGTACTATTGTTTATATGATTCTACTGCATTTTTATATAAATGTGCAATATTCTACACTAAAATAAGTGTAAAATAGAAAAATATTACAACAAATTGTGCGATATATTACCTTTTGATATCCAAATATAACAAATATAATAAGCATATACAAACAAGAGATAATACAAAGCAGGGAGGGATTCTATGGGAAGAAAAAAGAAAGAACGGTTGGAAAGTGTATTATATACAATACCTGCCATCGTTCTGGTTTGCGTAGTGTTTTACATTCCATTTGTTATGGGCGGTTATTATTCCCTGACAAAATGGAACGGCATTGCCAAGGAACCCGTATTCATAGGATTCAAAAACTATATGACTTTGTTCGAGAGTTCTTCGGGCTTCCTGACCAGCCTTGGATTTACGGCAAGATATACAATCCTGTTCATGATTCTGGCTAATGTATTTGCACTGGCAATTGCAGTAGCCCTGACGAAGAAGATTGTAGGAGTCAGCGTATTCAGAAGTATGTTCTTTATACCATACATTATGAGTATGACAATCGTGGGCTTTATATGGAAATTCATTTTCTCACAGGGATTTGCAGTGCTTTATGAGAAAACTTCTTTGGAATTTCTGAACTGGAGCTGGCTTGGAAGTGGTAAACTGGCATTCTATTCGGTTGTATTTGTAGGAGTATGGCAGGCGCTTGGTTTCTATATCGTCCTCTACATAGCGGGATTACAGGCGGTACCTACAGATGTACTGGAAGCAGCAACAATAGACGGAGCAAACGGTGTGAACAAGTTCTTCCGCGTTACGCTTCCACTTTTGAAGCCATCCATTATCACATGTGTATTCATGTCACTGACCAATTCACTGAAAGTATTTGATATTATTCTTGCCCTGACCAAAGGCGGCCCCGGTGAATCTACATACAGTGCGACAATGGATATCTACAGAGAAGCTTTCCAGAAGAACAATTATGGTCTTGGTTCTGCCAAAGCAATCGTATTCTTCGTCATTGTACTTGTAATCACACAGCTTGTTATGAAACTCATGAACAGTATTGACAAGGATGCATAGGTCATGCAAAAAGGAGGCAGTTCAAAATGAGTTTAGTGTTAAAACGAAAGATCAATAAATGGATTCTGACCGTTGTTATATTGATCCTTGCGCTGATATATGTTTATCCTATCTTTCTGATGTGTATCAATGCAGTAAAACCATTTGGCGAGGTTGTAGTTGATGTAATCAAGCTTCCCAGTAAGGTGGAATGGAGCAATATCACATATGTTATGGATAAAATGCAGTATGGCAAATTATTCTTAAATAACGTGGAGATTACGGTGATTGGAATTGTCGGTATTGTAATCTTCTCATCTCTGACAGCCTATATACTGGATCGTAAAAGAAACCGTTATACCAGTTTTGCCAAAACAATTATCACTATGCCAATGTTGATTCCTTTTCAGACAATTATGATTTCTCTTTTGAAGGTAATGACTACAATTAACTTCTCAGGAAGTAAGGTAGGACTTGGCATTCAGTATTGGGGATTTGGTATTCCCATGGCGACTTTCATTTTCTTTAATTTTATGGAGACGATTCCAAGGGAGATTGATGAAAGTGCCCATATTGATGGAGCAGACACATTTAAGACATTTAGTCTTGTTATTTTCCCGCTTTTAAAATCAGTAACATTTACCGTTATTGTTATTGATGTTATGTGGATATGGAATGACTTCCTGCTTCCATTATTGATGGTGAACAGTTCCAATGATACCAAGACACTGGTACTTGCTGCTTACAGCTTCGTAGGGCAGTTCAATACCCAGTGGCACTATGCAATGGCATCCATGGTACTGGCAATTCTGCCATCTGTTGTAATCTTTATTCTTCTGCAGAAATACATCGTTGAAGGTGTTGTAGCAGGAGCGGTAAAAGGCTAGAAAATGTGTAATGAGGTAGTAAGCCGCTAGAAACGGCTATATATAAAAACAATCAAATATAAAGGAGAGGGTTGTATGAAGAAGAAAATACTTGCTACTATGTTATGTGTTGCCATGACAGCAGGATGTCTGGCAGGCTGCGGTGGCAGCAGCAATGCAGGAAGTGAATCCAAGTCAGATACGACAGGAACAACAACGGCAGCAACAGAGTCTGCCAAGGCAGATGACGGTGCAGCTTCATCAGGTTCTGGTGATGAAGAAGTGGAATTCTATATGTTTATCAGTAGTCCTGAATATGCAGATTCCATTAATGAACTGCTGACAGAATATAAGAAGGTAAAACCAAATGTTACTATTAATTATGAGACAACACAGAATGATTATCCTACCATGTTAAAGGCAAAGCTCAATTCTGGTGAGTGCCCTGATATCTTCTCTTCCACAGCTGGTAAGGAGATTGAAACATATAAGGAATATTCTTATGATCTGTCAGGTCAGCCTGTACAGGAGGCGCTTTTACCAGCCATTCAGACATCCATGCAGGATGCAGATGGAAATGGCTGCTACGGTTTCCATTATGTAGGAGATCAGTATGGTATTATTTATAATCAGGATTGCCTGGATGCAGCAGGTATCACAGAACTTCCTAAGACTCTGGATGAGCTGGAAGAAGACTGCGCAAAGCTTCAGGCAGCAGGTATTCAGCCTTTTGCATGTGGCTGGGCTGAATGGTGGGTATTCAAACAGAGTCTGATTCCATTCCTGACAGAAGGCGTTGACAATTATGCTTCCTTTGTAAGTGATATGGAATCTGGTGCAGATTCTATCGATAACCATGAAATGATCAAGGACAATATGTTCCGTTTTGTAGATATTGTAAAGGCTAACTGCGAATCCAAGCCTCTTGAGTCCGATCTTGCATCCATGCAGGCTGCACTTGCAACCGGTAAAGCTGCAATGGGACTTGGCATGGGACCCTGGGCAGAAAGTTCTCTGCTTGCTATCAACCCGGATATGAATATCAATTATGGTGGATATCCGGTAAGTGATGATCCTTCTAAGTGCCAGATTGCCGCTGGTGCAAGCCAGGCACTTCGTGTCAATAAGGATTCTGAACATCTGCAGGATGTGCTGGATTTCATCAACTGGTGGTTTACATCTGATTATGGTAAGAGCTGGTTAGCAAATCTTGGTTCTGTTCCATCCATTGATACAAACGGTGTATATTCCTCCAAGATGGTAGAGATCGCTATGGAAGATACCTCCAAGAATGGTGCAGGCAATATCGGTACTACTTATTCTACAGATGCTTTCTGGCAGGCATTTGGTGAAAGCTTCCAGTCATATGTAGAAGGAAGCCTTTCCAAAGAAGATACCATTGCCAAGATAGAGAAGGATTGGCAGGAGATTGAAGGTTCTCAGGAATAATCTTTCATATAAAGATATGAAAAGGGGCTGTTGCACACAAATGCAGCAGCCCCTTTGGCGTAAAGACAATAAATACGCATTGACAAATCTATTCAAAACTTTTATACTTTAAAATGCTAAACAAATATAAGTATTAACCGCTAGGGGAGCACATCGCTGAGACTGAGTTCTGTACGGACTCTGACCCTTACTACTTGAACCGGATAATACCGGCGGAAGGAAGCAGGAATTTACATAGAAGACCAAAGCAGCAGTATGCTGTTTTCGTTGTATGTAGATACGGTGTGGTTCCTCCTCGCGCAAACGAAGGAGGATTTTTTTATGTTTTACAATGTTGTAGTGAATGACTGGGGCGAAACAACTTATGTCCCGACCACCCTTGGTAATATCCTGTTGGCAGTTGTGATCATTGCCCTTCTTGGGGTTGCCATGTATTTTGCCGGAAAAGGCAATAAAAAGGTGACAAAGAAGCTTTCTGCAAAGCAGCTGGCATTCTGTGCACTTGCAATTGCCCTCGGAACTGTGCTGTCCAATATTAAGGTATTCCATTTCCCAACAGGTGGCTCTATCACATTATTATCTATGCTGATGATCGCTCTGCCTGGGTATTGGTTCGGTCTTGGTGCAGGTATCATGACTGGTGTGGCATATGGTATTCTGCAGCTTCTGATCGATCCGTATGTATTGTATCCGATGCAGCTGGTTGTTGACTATATTCTGGCTTTTGGAGCACTTGGGCTTTCAGGACTGTTCGTAAACGCAAAGAATGGTCTGATCAAGGGATATCTTGCAGGTGTAGTTGGCAGATATGTATTTGCAGTAATCTCCGGCTGGATATTCTTTGGTGCTTATGCCTGGGAAGGCTGGGATCCATTGCCTTACTCACTGGCATACAACGCAATTTATATCTTTGCAGAAGCAGCTATAACAGTAGCGATTCTGTGTATTCCCCCTGTAAAGGATGCACTGGCACGCGTAAAGAAAATGGCAATTGAATAATCGGGATTATTTTCCATAATCTACTTGACACCTCCCTGAATATTCCGTATCATTTTAGTATAGATGAAATCGGTTTCAAAGGGAGGTGTCCTTTTGCAGAATAATGATAAAACAATCACAATATATGATATAGCGAAAGAAGCAGGAGTATCTGCGTCTACGGTATCCAGAGTATTGACGAACAGCGCAAATGTGCGGAGCGAGAAGAAAGAAAAAATAATGGCATTGATTGAAAAATATAATTTCAAACCCAATGTCATGGCTAGAGGTCTTGCAGATACGAAGACGCATACCATCGGAATCCTGTCTGCAGATATCAGGAATCCCTATTATGCAGCTATGTTCGTTGCATGCGAGAAGGCAGCCAGAGAAGCCGGATATACAGCTGTTCTGTGCAATTTTCTTGGGGACGAGGAGACAGAGAAGAAGCTGCTTGTGAGTTTACAGGAGCAGAAAGTGGATGCGATTATCCAGTTTGGCGGCAGAGTGGATGATCTGGTATCCAAGGAAGAATATGTGGAGCTGGTCAACCAGATCATGGCTAAGACACCGGTTGTCATAACCGGTAAACTGGATGGAACCAGATGCCATACAGTACGTATTGACAGTATGCAGGCAATGGAGCTGCTGATGGATCATCTGCTGGAGCTGGGGCACAGACGTATTGCACTGATAGGCGGAGACCTGGATGTCCTTGCTACATTTGAGAAATTCCAGCGTTATAAGCAGATTTTGAATGAGAATCACATTGATTTTGATCCAAGACTGGTAACAGATCATGGAAGCTATGATTTTGAAACCGCATACAGACAGACTGCACAGATGCTGGATGATGGGGTGAAGATGACTGCAATTATTGCAATCAATGACTTTTCGGCAATGGGCATTATGAAATGCCTGACAGAGAGAGGGTATCATATACCGGAAGACGTTTCTGTGGTAAGCTACGATAATACTTATATGGCAGAGATGGGTATACCGCCGCTGACCAGCGTAGATTATAATTATGAAGAATACGGCAGAAAGCTGATAGATACGGCAACTGCACTGGCTGAGGGCAGAAAGGTAGGGCGGCTGCGCATGGTCACGCCGACACTGGTGGTAAGACAGAGCAGCGGAGCCTGCCATGAGAGATAATATGAAATTGATTGCATAAATATTGGTAATATGTAGAAGAACCTGATACAAATCGGGTTCTTTTTTGCTTTTATCAATAGGTGATGTGTACAAAATGTATAAACAAATATTATGCAAAAGAACCAAATATATACAAATTGTGTCTAATATATTGACGTGACAGTATAAATGGTGCTAATATTCAAATATGAAATCGGTTGCAAGATAGCAAATTAATGAGGAGGTTGCAATTATGGGGAAAACAAATGTAAAAGTTGCTAAACCAAAATCCGGGCTGACCTTTTTCCAGAAGGTCAAGCGTTCCAGAATATTATTGCTGATGTGCTTACCGGCAATACTGTTCTTTATAGCATTCAGCTATGCGCCATTGCCGGGTATCTGGGTTGCCTTTGTGAAATACAACTACAGAAATGGTATTTTTGGAAGCAAGTTCGTGGGGTTACAGAACTTCGAATTCCTGGCTCAGTCAGGTAAGCTGTTGACGCTGACAAGAAATACAATCCTTTACAATCTGGCGTTTATTATTTTAGGAAATGTCATCGCAGTATTTATCGCAATCCTGCTTAATGAGATTCAGAGCAAATGGTTCAAAAAAGTATCCCAGACAATGATGTTCCTGCCATACTTCATTTCACAGGTTCTGGTGGGAGTTCTGGTATACAACTTACTGAATTATGACTTTGGTTTTGTGAATGGAATCATCAGGGCATTAGGCGGTTCGGAGGATCATCTGTTGAATCCATACGGGAATCCTAATGTATGGCCGGTATTGATGGTACTCATCAACTTATGGCAGAAGACAGGATATAACTCAGTTGTATACTTCGCAGCAATCTGTGGCATTGATTCAGAGATTATTGAAGCAGCCAAGGTAGACGGTGCAAATGGCTTCCAGAAGATCAGATACATCATTCTTCCAAGCCTGAAGCCAACAATCGTTATCCTGTTACTGTTCGCATTGGGCGGTATTGTAAAAGGTGATTTTGGTCTCTTCTATAATATAGTAGGAACGAACTCATTACTGTATCCTACAACAGATATCATTGAGACATATGTATATCGGGCAACAATGACAGACTTTAACTTCTCCTATGCTTCAGCAGTTGGTCTGTACCAGTCCATCATCGGTTTCGTTATGGTCATGGTAGTAAATGGTGTAGTTAAGAAGATTGAGCCTGACTACTCATTATTCTAAGGATTGGAGGAATGTAAAATGGCAAAGAAAAAAGATTTGGATTTAATGACCTCCAGTGCAAAAGTAAAACTTGGAGTATCAGATATCATAATCAGAACAGTTGGTTATATCATCGTATCAATATATGCTATCTGCTGTATCTTCCCATTCCTGATCATTGTATCTTCCTCATTTACCAATGAAAAGGTAATCAGGGCAGAAGGCGTACAGCTCATTCCTAAGGAGGTAACGTTAGAGGCATACAACATGGTATGTAAGGGTGGCACAATCTGGTGGTCATATGTACTGACAATTGTACTTACCGTAGTTGGTACAGCAATTGGTTTAAGCTGTATCGCAATGGCTGGTTATGCTTTACAGAGAAAAGACTTCCCATTCAGAAACGGTATTTCCTTCTTCGTATATTTCACCAGCCTGTTCCAGGCAGGGCTTGCTCCTTATTATCTGCTGATGGTACAGACATATCATTTGAAAGACAGCTATCTTGCAGTATTATTACCACTGCTGATGTCACCATGGCTGATTATCCTGATGAAGAACTTTGTTAAGAGTATTCCTCATGAGATTACAGAATCAGGTAAGATAGATGGTGCGGGCGATTTCAGGATTTTCGTATCACTAATCCTGCCTATGTTAAAACCGGCACTGGCAACCATCGGACTGTTCCTTGCATTAGGTTACTGGAATGAATGGTATCAGTCATCACTGTTCTTAAGCTCCAATGTCAAGATTATTCCTTTGCAGTTCAACCTGTACCGTGTTGTAAACGAAGCACAGAGCTTAAAGAACTCCATCGCAGGACAGTATGTAACGGTAACAGATCTGCCAACAGAGACTTTGAAGATGGCTACAGCGTGTCTGGCAACAGGACCTATCGTATTACTGTATCCTTTTGTACAGAAATATTTCATCGGCGGTATTACCGTTGGTGCAGTCAAAGGTTGATTTAAAACATAATAACAGAAATGTAGGCCTCATGAAGGGGATTACATATAACTGCCATGGGCAGGGGGTTAAGTCCCATGGCAGAAGAAGCAACAAATATTATTTATTTATATTAGGAGGGCAATCTATGAAAAAGAAATTAGTATCCTTACTTCTGGCAACAACAATGGTTGCAGGACTGGCAGGCTGTGGCGGTTCAAATGGTGGCTCCGCAGATACAAGCGCAACAACAGATTCCAAGACGGAAACATCTGCCACAACAGCTGATACATCAGCATCCGGTGATACAGCTTCTGCTGAAACAGCAGATATTGATACTTCTGAGCATGTAGTTATCACATACATGACAACAGGTGGTTCTGATGAAGGTAACGGCAACCCTGATATGCTTGCCAAATTAAATGAGATCTTAACAGAGAAGGTTAATGCAGAATTAAAGATCTATCACATTGACTGGACAAATTACTTATCTGTATATAACCTGACACTGGCACAGATGGACGGTTCTGTAGACTTGGTTGGTACAGCTTCCGACTGGCTGGATGCGTGGCCAAATGCCAAGAATGGTGCATTCCTTGAATTATCAGAAGATATGTTAAAGACATATGCACCTAAGACCTGGGAAAGCGTATCTCCTGAGCACTGGGATCTGTGTAAGTATAACGGTGAGATTTATCTGATGCCTGAAGATAATTATGCACAGTGGACTAACCACGGTTTTGCATATCGTCTTGACTGGGCTAAGGAAGCCGGCCTTACAGATGGCGTAAAGAGCTGGGAAGACCTGACAACATATTTCAAATATGTAAAAGAAACATATGGCAATGATCTGAAATATCTGTGGGATTCAGACGGTACACAGTACAATCAGATGGTTGGCGGATGGATCACATCCCACAGCAACTATGTAGCAATCGATGGTCTGAATTCAGGCGCTATGTGGGGCGGTACTAAGGATGACCTTTACACGGTATATTCTCCGTACATGACAGATACAGATTCTCTTGTAGAATATGCTAAGTTAATGAAGGAATGGAATGATCTGGGAGTATTCCCTACTAATGTACTGAACAATACAGCATCCCAGAACAGAGATGAATACAGGGTTGGCCAGGTTGCAGTAGAGCAGCATCATACACAGACATGGACAGACCTGTGCTCACATACATCAAACAACACAATCTATGATACAGATGAAGATGCAGAAACAGGTTTCTTCTACTTCGGTGAAGAGACAGGCAACGTAGTAGCACTTTCCATTACTCATGGTGCAATGGCAGTATCTGCCGGTTCCAAGAATCCTGAGCGGGCATTAATGGTATATGACTTATTAAGAAATGATCCTGAGTGCTACCGTCTCTTCAACTATGGTATTGAAGGTGTCCAGTATGCAATTGATGAGAATGGCATGAAGTATACACCTGATACATATGACCAGGCAACACAGGAGATTCAGACAAACTTCTGGTGGGGACGTAACGATGACCTTGAACTCAAGGATGCTACAAAGAACTGGGATGCAATCGATAAGCTCTATGCTGAATATGATTCTCTCAAGATTGACTATCCATATGGACAGTTCATTCCTGATGTAGATGATATCCAGGGCAAGATTGATAATGTATCAAGCGTACAGGAAGAGTACATGAAGCAGATTTCCTTTGGACTTTATACAGGTTCCGCAGAAGATATCGTTGCTGAGTATCAGGCAGCTCTTGAGAAGGCTGGTATCAATGATGTAACAGCGGCTATTCAGGAACAGATCAGTGCAACATACAATAAATAAGCAGAGTTAGCATATGCTTTCATACAAAGGGTGTACACAAAGCTTCGCCTAGAAGTGAGGTACACCCTTTTGTTTTGAAAAAGGAATGAAATATACAGAAAGGCATGGTATATCTATGGGACAATTCGAAATCAAAGATAATTTTTATCTGAATGGAGAGCCTTTTCAGGTAATATCCGGAAGCATTCATTATTTCCGTGTTGTGCCGGAGTACTGGCGTGATCGATTAGAAAAATTAAAAGCCATGGGATGCAATACGGTGGAGACCTATATTCCATGGAACATGCATGAACCAAATAAAGGGGAATTTCACTTTGAAGGAATTCTGGATGTGGAGAAATTTGTGCGTACAGCACAGGAGCTGGGATTATATGTGATTATTCGTCCTTCTCCTTATATTTGCGCAGAATGGGAATTTGGCGGACTTCCTGCCTGGTTGTTAAAAGAAGATGGAATGAGACTTCGTGCAGTCTATGAACCATTTTTAAAACATATCAGAGAATACTATGAAGTGTTGATGCCAAAGCTAATACCGTTGCAGATCACACAGGGTGGTCCTGTGATCATGATGCAGGTCGAGAATGAATACGGTTACTACGGTGATGACACCAGATACATGGAGATCATGCGTGACATTATGGTAGAAGCAGGAGTGGAAGTGCCACTGATCAGTTCTGACGGACCTTTTGATGAATCACTGAGCTGTGGCAAGGTGGATGGAGTACAGGTAATGGGTAATTTTGGCTCCAGAACCAAAGAAAGATTTGAAGTTCTTTCCCGTTATAATGATGGCGGACCTCTTATGTGTGCGGAGTTCTGGGTTGGCTGGTTTGACCATTGGGGAAATGGGGGGCATATGAAGGGGAATCCTGACAGCCCGCAGGATCTGGATGATATGCTGGATCTGGGACATGTGAATATCTATATGTTTGAGGGTGGAACCAATTTTGGATTCATGAATGGATCTAACTATTATGATCAGATCACACCGGATGTCACTTCCTACGATTATGATGCTCTTTTGACAGAGGCAGGAGATATTACACCGAAATATGAGGCATTTCAGAAGGTAATCTCCAAGTATGCGCCAATTCCTGAGGTGAATTTAAGTACACCTATCCGTAAAAAGGCATATGGTGAGCTTACGTCAACTGCCAAGGTAGGGCTGTTTGAAACCTTAGAGGATATTTCCTCTCCGATTGTGGATACTTTCCCTGTATGCATGGAGAAATGTGGACAGAATTATGGATATATCCTGTATCATTCTCCGCTTTCCAAGGAGAAAAATATAGAGCGTATCCGTCTTTGGGGAGCAAATGACAGAGCGAAGCTTTATGTTGACCACAAACCATTAACGACACTCTACGACAGACAGCTTCTTGGTGAATACAGCGTACAGCTGGATCAGGTTGTCATGGCAGAGGATATGAATGCCATGAAGTCAGAGACACCAGTATTTAAGCAGGAACCGGTGACATTTGAGCCAGGCGCTCCACTGGATATTCTGATGGAGAACATGGGACGTGTAAATTTCGGCCCTATGATGGAACATCAGCATAAGGGCATTAAAGACTGTGTACAGATTAATGGTCATATGCACTATAACTGGACAATGTATCCGCTCCCGCTGGATAACGTGGACAAGATAGATTTTACAAAGGGTTATACAGAAGGACTTCCTGCATTCTACAGATTTGAACTGGAAGTAACAGAGCGGGCAGATACTTTCCTGGAGTTAGATGGCTGGGGAAAAGGCTGTGTATTCTTAAATGGCTTTAACCTGGGAAGATTCTGGGAGATTGGTCCGCAGAAAAGACTCTATATACCTGCTCCTTTGTTAAAGGAAGGCAGAAATGAGATCATAGTCTTTGAAACGGAAGGGAAATCCACCGGTAAAATTGCATTAAAAGATGAACCTGATATTGGTTAAAAAAAATCCTGACCTTGGATGCCTTAGGGAATTTCAAGGTCAGGATTTTTTTGTTTTATATAAGTCTCAATTAATTGTTAGCAGGAACTGTAACCGCCAGGGTTTTAAGCATTTCTCCGCTTATGGTCACGACTGCCGGAATATCTGAATCCGCCTGTACATAAGCAATCAGCTCTCCGTGGTAAGCTCTGCGGTAATTTGCTGTATATTCTGTAACATCTGCCAGGTCGCCATTCTCCAGGCCAAGCAGCCTGCCACCTACTACCTGCACCTGCAGCATGGAGCTTGCCTGATAGGAGCGGTGTCCGTTAGAATCCAGCAGGGTAATGGCGATTTGATAGAGATTTCTGCCATTCGTTAATTCTGACACGTATGTCAGGTTTTCTGCAGGCGTGTCTTTTTCGGGCTGATATACTTCTGCTGACATCTGACATGGAGAACCGGTAGAATGCAGGGTATCGCTGATCCGCTGATGGACTCCTACGCCGGTGGCTTTCAATTCTCCCGGAGCAAAAGGCAGAGTAACCAGGATGCAGTCTTTATTTTCGTCCCTATCATAGGTACCGAGGGTTTTACCATTCAGAATCAGTTCAATCTGTGGCAGATTCGTATAGCATTTAACAACCACTTCTTCACCTTGCACATAATCCCAACACTCAGATACAGGAGCAAACTCACAATCTATTGGCTGCTTGGAGGTTTCACCCCAGGAAGTACGGCAGCTGTCTTCGGCGGCTATTGTGGCCAGATGAATCATGGGAATAGAAGACCACAGACTCTGTCTTCTGTAGTAACCTGTCTTTTCAAAGCCTGCCATAGTCATAAGACCTGCGCCTGAACCGTGGATAGGCCAGCCATGGGCTTCTCCCAGATAATCAATGCCTGTCCACAGGAACTGACCGGATATGTAGGCGTTATCAGTAACTGCTTTCCAGGCAGACAGACTATGTCCATTCTCACTGCCAAGAAACGGCTTGTCCGGGAATGCTTTATGATGTTCCTCGTATAAATGTTCTTTATAATTGAAACCGACTACATCCAGAGGGTCAATGAAGCACAGCTTGGCAGATAACTCAGGAAATGCAGCAGCCAGAGTAACAGGATGTGTGGCATCAGTCTTATGCACGATCTCACATAACTCTCTGGATAATACAGCCAGACGCTGCGCATTAGGGCGGGAAGGATTGTACATTCTCTCGGCGGCTGGTTTGTTACTGTCATTATTACCTGTCATGGTTGAGAAACTGGGATGACAGTAAGGATCATTAGGATAATCAATCTCGTTTCCGATACTCCACATGACAATACTTGGATGATTGCGGTCTCTTAAAATCATATCTGTCAGGTCTTGCTCATGCCATTTAGGATAATTGACATAATAGCCCTGATGTTTAGGGGGATATACGTTGTGACCGGTACTCCATTTGTTCTTAGGACCTTCCCATTCATCAAAGGCTTCATCAATCACGAAGAATCCAAGGGCATCACACAGTGCGTATAATTCCGGCATATGAGGATTGTGGCTCATACGCAGGGCATTACAGCCCATTGCTTTCAATTTTGCCAGTCTTCTGTGCCATACAGCAGCAGGAACAGCATTGCCGAAACAGCCGGCATCTTCATGAACGCAGACACCCTTAAACTGATAAGGGACGTCATTTAGGAAAAATCCCTCATCTGCATCAAAGCGTAGGGAGCGTATGCCCACCTTACGGGTATCGGCAAGCGTATGAACAGACTGTTCTCCTTCTTTGTAAGAAAGATATGTTTTTAAAGTATAAAGAGAAGGTGTTTCCGGTGTCCAACAGCATGGATGCGGTACAGTGCTTTGCACTTTTGTGACACATGTGTCATGTGCTGTAATCTCCTGATGCGCAATCTGCTCTGATATCAGTGTATCGTCAGGGGCAAAGAGCAGGCTGGTCACTGTTACCTGGTTGTCCTGATCGGTACAGTTGACTAATTCCTGCGTAATTTCACAAACAGCCTGCTCACTGTTTACCTGTGGTGTAGAGAAGAAGATACCATTTTCCACAGGGTGAATGGATTCTTCGATACGAAGTGTCACCTTTCTGGTAATGCCACTGCCTGTATACCAGCGGGAATCAGCAATTTCCCTATGGTCAACATAGACAGAGATAATGTTATCTGCATCGTAACGGAACTGTTCGGTAATGTCATATGAGAAGCTGATATAACCGTTTGGACGCTCTCCCAGATAATAACTGTTGCACCAGACACGGCTGTTCTTGTACACCCCATCAAAACAGATGCTGATCTGCCTGCCCCTCCAGCTCTCATCCGGCTTTATATGAAGCCTGTACCAGCCGATACCGCCGGGCAGATAGCCTGTTCCGCTGGAACAATTCCTGTCAAAAGGCAGTGTAACAGACCAGTCATGCGGAAGTGTCACTTCCTGCCAGCCTGTATCATCATACCATGCCTGCCAGGCATCCGGCTCATCTCCCAGATGAAACCGGCAGTGGTCAGATAATGTAATAATCTGTGTATCCATAATAAGAAATCCCTCCATGTTATGTGTCACAAGTATAAATCAATATCTATATTATAAGATTTTACAGTGGCAAGGTCTATGATAAATTTCTATAAAAATAGTAAAAATAGGGCATAAATTGCACGTACAATAAATATAATATCTATTCAATATACAGATAATATGATACAATATATCTGTTAAATTGGGGACATGTCATCGAGGGACAATGTATGAGATACGTGAAATTAGAAGAAGCAAGACCGGGTATGCGGCTTGCTTATGGATTATTTGATTCTCTGGGAAGAACACTGATCAGTGAAGGAACGCTGCTGACTTCCGGTTATATTCAAAGGTTAAATGAATATGGATTTGACGGGGTATATATTACAGATGAATTATCCAGGGATATTCATATAGAACCTGCGATTACGCCTTCTTTAAGAACGGAAGGCCTTATGTGCGTGCGTGAAAGCAACATAGATAAATGTCAGAAGATAGCCGGCAAGATTGTGGAAGAGATATTGGCAAAAGGTAAGATATCTCTGGATTTGACAGATCTGCGTTCTTTTGACGATTATACCTATGCCCATTCTGTGAATGTGGCAGTGATTGCCTGCGTCATAGGATTTGGACTGAAACTGAAAGAAGAAGATCTGCAGGATCTCGTTACGGCAGCTCTGCTGCATGACCTGGGCAAACTGGCAATTCCACAGGAAATCCTGAATAAACCGGGCAGATTGACACAGGAAGAATATCAGATCATGAAATCGCATGCATTGTTATCCTATGAAATGATCAAGGAGAGGTGGGATCTGTCAGCACAGATTAAAATAGCAGTATTATATCATCATGAAAATGTAGATGGCAGCGGTTATCCGGAAGGGCTGGAGGGCATTGAACAGACTATGTTCACCAGAATCCTTCATGTGGCAGATGTATATGATGCACTGGTTTCCAGAAGACCTTACAAAGAGCCGTATTCCCCCTATGAAGCATCAGAATATCTGATGGGTGGCTGCGGTATTATGTTTGACCGCCATGTGGTTGCGACTCTGTTGAAATACGTGCCTCTTTATCCTAAGGGAAAACAGGTCTGTCTGTCGGACGGAAGAGTTGGCATCATTATGGAAAATTCTGACTACCACAATTTAAGACCGGTTGTAAAGCTGTTTGATGGAACAATACTGGATCTGGCAGATAGGGAGAATCTCAATATTACTGTAAAAAAGGCAGTTGGTGAAGAACTTGGTGAATCCTCGGAAGCTGAGAAATCGCGAAAGAAAATGCTGCAGCCATTTAAGAGATACCGTCTGCTGGTAGTAGATGATATGAAGACGAATCTGGAAGCATTAAGAGGCATTCTGGAGAACCTTTATGATGTTGTGCTGGTAAAATCAGGAAGACAGGCTCTTTTGTACCTGGATAAGAATGAAAGGCCAGATCTGGTACTGATGGATATTGATATGCCTGAAATGGATGGTATAGAGGCGGCACGTAAAATTAAGGAAAAGACCAGAGATATGGTTCCTATTCTGTTCATTACTGCAATAGGTGATAAGAATACTGTCATGGCATGCCGCAGGATCAATGCGGCCGGTTACATACTGCGGCCTTATAGTCCTGTGTTTGTGAAATCAGAGATTAAGAGAATTCTTACAGGGCGGGGTGATTGGGAATGATATTGACAATACTGGTTGCTGCATTGCTTTTTACTTTGTTTGTTTTACAAAGATATATTGCCTGTAAGGAACATTCCCGTACGCACAGACTGCTGCCGCTGATGCTCGGAATCATATGCATTACGGATTTTTATCAGATTGTGGAATATCTGACCGGAGAATATGTGGTATTTTCTTTCCTTGAGGAGCTGTTAATGCTGCAGACACATTATTTCCTTATGCAGTATATTATGGATGTGCTAAAAATCCGTTTCCGTAAGGAAATACGTATTTTCCTGTTCATTGGATTAGTCGCAGCAGATATTTCCATGATATTGGCGTATCGTGAAAATGCAAATGCCTATAACATGATATTCTGGCTGGCACTTGGCAGTTATGTGATTACTATGATCTACTATACTGTTAAGGCTTATTTCGTGCGCTCTTACAGCATAAAAGAACGATTTGTAAACATAGCCCTGTTTCTTGCAATTATAATTCCAAGCATGGGGCTTGTGGCGCAGGATATCATCAACAGACCCTGGGGAGAAGCCATTGTTCCGGTGACATTATGCTGCAGCTGTGGAATTGTATTATATCTGATGGAGACTCATCAGCTGGCGGATACGACAACACTGCTTATTGAGAACCTGTATGATACATCAGAGATCGCAGTTGTATTAATAGACCAGGACTATTACTATCTGGACGCAAACGAGGCGGCACACAGGCTTTTTGCAAAAGAATTTGCCATGCTTTCCGGGAAAAAGAAAAGAATATCCTGCAAGGAACAGTTAAAGAATCTGTTGAAAAACCCCAAGGAAGGTGTGGAGTTCGTTTCCAGAGGAGGTGCATACTATCAGTGCATACTTCAGCCTGTAACTTTTCACAACAGAAAAAAGGGCTATATCCTGTCAGCAGTTGATATCACAAAGCAGAAGCAGGAAACGGCACTTATGGCGCAGCTTAAAGAAATGGCAGAAGAACAGGCAGTATCCAAAAGCCGCTTTATGGCATGCATGAGCCATGATCTGAGGAGCCCATTGCATGCAATTATCGGCATCAGCGATATCATGCTTGGCAAAAGAGAGGTAGAAGGTCGCAGCCGTTCTTTGATCCGATATGTAAAAAATGCAGGAAATACATTGCTGGAGCTGGTAAATTCCATTCTTCTTTTCTCCAAGATTGAGGCTGGTAAGCTGGAACTGAACAGTGCGCCGTATGATCTGGAGAAGATACTGGAAGACATGACGAATATGTGCATTGTGAATCTGCAGAACAGACCGGTCAAAGTCTCCATGGTAATCAAAACAAAACATCCGTCACAGTTCCTTGGAGATGAGATACGTGTCAGGGAAATGCTGCAGAATCTGCTGGCAAATGCAGTGAAGTATACGGAACAGGGTGAGATTCGCTGCGAACTGACCTGTAGAGAAAGTTCAAAAGGATATGAAATTAATTGCATGGTAGCAGACACGGGAAGAGGACTGAGCAGTTATCAGCTGGCACATGTTTTTGATGAATATTCCAGCTATGGAGAGGAAAAAGATAAGGAAAGCACAGGTCTTGGGCTTTTTATAGTCAAACAGCTGGCAGAAATGATGGGAGGAAGTGCGATTGCCGAGAGCGATGGCGTACATGGCTCCATATTTCGCTTTACGATTTATCAGGAGGCGGCGCCAGCGGCAAGTATGCGTCCCGCAGCAACGTTTAATGAAGAAATATTACTTAAACGACATAACTATGGGACAGAACGTGTCAGACCAAACTGGATTTATCCTGATGCCAGAGTGCTTATTGTAGATGATATGAAAGTAAATCAGGAGATTCTCAAAGAGAGACTTCACCCATGGAAGGTTATGACAGATACTGCCGGCAGCGGTCATAAAGCGATAGAAGCAGTACAGAAACAGTCTTACCAGCTGATACTGATGGATCATATGATGCCTGATATGTCGGGGATTGAAGCAACAGAACAGATACAGAAAATTACCAGAGTTCCTGCTATACTGATTACAGCAGATGATTCAGATGAGCTGGATGATCATTATCAGGAGTATGGATTCCAGGCACTGCTGCATAAGCCTATAGATATGACGCTCTTTCAGAATGCACTGGAGATTCTGATGCCTGATACATTCAGGAAGAGCCCTGAGGGGAGGGATGCTGTACAGTCCCTGGAAGAAAGTGGATATGAAGGCAACCAAAGAGGATACCGCCGTACTCTGGAGGCTTTTGTCTCTGAGGCAGAACCGTTGATTGGCGAGATTATGGGATATGCCATGGACAATCATGAACTGTTCCGGACCAAAGTCCATGGAATCAAAGGAGCAAGTCTTCAGGTGGGGCAGAGCGCATTGGGCGAGTCGGCGGAAATCATGGAAATGGCTGCCAAAACGGACAATTATGCATATATTGACAGACATATAGAATCTTTTGTGGAAGAACTGGAGAATGCACTGGGTGAAGTCAGGACTGAATTATCCAAGATGAAGATTCAGACAGGCATGGTGACTCCATCACAGGAGAAATATTCTTCCCAAAAGGTATTCCATAATCTGAGGGAAGGCTTTGACAAGTATGATATGGGACTGATAGAGGATAACCTGCGCATTCTGCAGTCTATGGAGCTGTCCCGGACTGAGAGGAAGCTGGCGGATAAGGTGCAGGAAGCCTACAGTGAGCTGGAATATGAGACCGGAGCTGCACTGCTTGCCCATTTTGTCTGAAGCCAGCGTAACTTTTTCTTCGGATGAATAAAAAAATTTAAGAGAACACCAAAGTCTGATAAAGTTAAAGGCGACCAAACCAAACTTTAGAAAGACAGAGGTGTTCTCCATGGTTAAAAGTATACAGTATGCAAGAATATCAAGGGATGGAAACCGGTTCTTTATTACGGATATTTCGATTAATCTTCTCAAACTCCTTTCCTCCCAGGGTATTGTGGGTGAGAAGTCTTTTGTTGCTTCCCACTGATGCATTTTTCCGGTATTGTCCAGGGGTACAGCCGTTATGCTGACGGAACTGTCTGCAGAAATGCTCTACATTATTATAACCACATTGCTCGGAAATGTCGCGGATGGAGTATTCGCTGTACTCTAATAAATCCTGTGCACGGCGCAGACGTCCTTCGATGACATTGTCCATGCAGGAGGAGCCAAATTGGCGGTGATAGAGAGTCTGAAGATGACTGGGACTTAAGTGAAGCTTCGCAGCCATCATGTTTATATTCCATGGAAGCTGAGGATTATTGTAGATCATCTTATGCAATGCAACCAGCTCATGATCGTGAATACCCGGGGACTCATTCTGGATTCCTTCTCTTAATTTGGAGAACAGAACCCGCAGCAGGTGAGTAATGTTTGCTTCGCTTTCAGAGGAGAAAAAGGCGGACTCCCAGGTTAGTAATTTAAAAAGCTCATGACAGTATTCCGGATCTGTTACGGGAAATGGGGTGTTTGTTAACGGAAACAACTTTACGAAGGAGTGATCGGAACGAAAACGAATCCAGTCATTCCGGTATTCTTCACCGGCAGCACGGTAATAAATCCTGCTTCCTGGTGTATACAGAATAGCAGAATTGGCGGCTGTCCGCATTAGTCTTCCGTCTATGAGCAGCTCCGAGGGAGAGTCGAAAAGAAGCAGAAGATAGCCTGTAAAGCCATTCGGAACATCATATATAAAATCTGAGGGGTGAACGGCACTGTAGCCGACAAATTCAATTTCAGTCATCTGGAATCTCCGCTCTGATATATCAGAGGATATATCAATTTTCTTATAGTATAAATCATTGGAAACTTTAAATCAATGCGATAGTATCAGATTAATATGGCAATCGTCATCAGAGAGCTGCGGATCGTGCAGCGGTCAGACATCTGATGCGTGACTGCATAGGAACATGATTTAGAAGAAGGAGATACATGCATGGTAAATTTGGGTGGAGCAACAGAGAATGACAGAAAAAAGATCGTGATTACAAAGGATTCAAAGGCCTTTTTTCACAATAATGTAGATTATTGTGTGGGAACCGGAAGAATGGGGCTTGCATTGACAGAAGAATATCAGGAGGAGCTGCGCTTGGTTCAAAAGGAAATCGGATTTAAGCATATCCGGGGACATGGATTATTCTGTGATGATATGGCGATCTTTCAGACCTATGAGGAGGATGGTAAGGTAAGGGTCGAGTACAACTATACTTATCTGGATAGAGTAATGGATGCCTATAAGAAGGTGGGGCTGAGACCTTTTCTTGAACTGGGTTTTATGCCTGAAAAGTTGGCAAGTGGAAGCCAGACTATCTTTTACTGGCAGGGAAATACCACTCCTCCAAAAGATTATGATATGTGGTGTAATATGGTGCGTTCATTGCTGCGGCATCTGATGGGACGCTATGGAGAAGAGGAAGTTATTCAATGGCCCATTGAAGTATGGAACGAGCCAAATCTTTGCGGCTTCTGGGAAAATGCGGATATGCAGGAATATTTTAAGCTGTTCCATAGAACCTTTGATGCCATAAAGGAAGTGAATCCGGGATTCCGTGTAGGAGGCCCTGCTGTTTGTGGAGGAACGGATGAGAAATGGATTCAGGCATTTATGGAATATTGCCATGAGAATCACATACCTGTGGATTTCGTAACCAGACATCATTACACCATTGATCCGCCGGAATGTATTGGACATTATGCATATTCTGAACTGATGAAGGCAGAGGACGGCTTTGCCAATTTAAAAACAACCAGAGATATTATTGACAGTTTCCCGGAATATAAGGGTCTGCAGATTCATATCACGGAGTTCAACAGCTCCTATACTCCTCAGGGCGTCATTCATGATACAAACCTGAATGCGGCCTTTATAGCACAGCAGCTTTCCAGATTGGGAGATGTGAATGAATCCTATTCCTACTGGACATTTGGTGATGTGTTTGAAGAGCTGGGAGTTCCTTTTACACCATTCCACGGCGGCTTTGGACTGGTTGCCAATGGCTGTATTACCAAGCCGACCTTCTGGACATTTGCTTTTTACAAAAAGCTTGAGGAAAGTGAAGCCAATTGTGTATATAAGGATGACAATATTGTCGTTTTGAAACGTGCAAACGGTGATTATCTAGGTGTAGCCTGGAATATTGCCCGTAAAAGTACAGAACAGGGTAAAGAAAAAATGCTGTTGGAGTTTACATTTCCGGCTGAACAGGAGGAGTACTGCTTCCTGACTAAGACGGTAGATGAGGAAACATGTAATCCCTTGAAGGTATGGCATGATATGGGAGAACCTGCTAATCTGAGTGAGGAACAGACGAAGCTGATACGGGAATCATCCAGACCTTTTGTAAAAACAGAGCGTAAAAAGCAGGAGGACGGAAATATCTGCGTAGAGCTTCCTGTAAACGAAAACGGTGTGGTTTATTTCGAACTGAATGCTGGAAAGGTGAATCCGGATCGAGGATATGACTATGATCGTGTGGTCAGCTTGAAGGCTTAAACTAGCACCCGGTAATTTGCTTTATGAAACAATGTACATGGATTAGACTTGCAAAGGAGGATATCAAAGTGAAAAAACAAGCGTTTAACCCATATTTACCGTCCTGGGAGTATATTCCGGACGGAGAACCTTATGTTTTTGGCGATCGCGTATATGTTTACGGATCCCATGATTACTTTAACGGATATGTTTTCTGCATGGGAGACTATGTGTGCTGGTCAGCTCCGGTCGATGACCTGGGCAACTGGAGATATGAGGGTGTGATTTATCCGAAGACAGCCGATCCGCTGAACCCGGAAGGTAAAATGTGTCTGTATGCCCCGGATGTTACGGTGGGACCGGACGGAAGGTACTATCTTTATTACGTGTTGGACAAGGTTTCGGTAGTTTCAGTTGCTGTATGTGATACTCCGGCAGGAAAGTATGAATTTTATGGCTATGTTCATTATGAAGATGGCACACGTCTGGGCGAAAAGGAAGGTGATGAGCCCCAGTTTGACCCGGGGGTTCTGACGGAAGGAGATGTGACATATCTTTATACCGGATTTTGCGGAAAAGGTGATAAATCCCGTACCGGAGCTATGGCTACGGTGTTGGGAGCAGATATGCTGACGATCAGGGAAGCTCCGGTGTTTGTGGCCCCCGGCTGTGAATATAGTGCCGGTACCGGATTTGAGGGACATGAGTTTTTTGAGGCACCTTCCATCCGTAAAGTAGGTGACACCTATTATTTTGTCTATTCATCCATATTAATGCACGAATTATGTTATGCCACCAGCAAGAATCCTACTAGGGACTTTGTCTATGGCGGAGTTATTGTCAGCAATTGTGATCTGCACATCGATACCTACAAGCCGGCAGATATGCCAACAGCTTACGGTGCCAATAATCACGGAAGTATTGTGCAGATCGGAGAGGACTGGTACATTTTTTATCACAGGCATACCAATAATACCTGGTACAGCAGACAGGGATGTGCTGAAAAGCTGCAGATTATGCCGGACGGCAGTATTCCACAGGTAAAAATTACCTCCTGCGGTTTAAATGGAGGTCCGCTTGAGGGTAAAGGCGAATACCCCGCTTATCTTGCATGTAATCTGTTTACCGATACCCCATCAGTTTATGTGGGCGAAGGGAATTTTCCACGAGTAATGCAGGACGGCAGGGATGGAGATGAAGAAGTTGGATATATTGCCAATATTACAGATTCAACTACCATCGGCTTCAAATATTTTGACTGCCATGATATTCGTGAAATCAGTATTTGGACCCGGGGCTATGCAGATGGCACTTTTGAAGTAAAGACAGCATGGGATGGAGAGGTACTGGCGACATTAGAGGTTCAATATACCAATGTCTGGGAAAAGTATACCGCACCGGTTACGATTCCGGATGGAATACAGGCGCTTTACCTGACCTATCGCGGTAACGGAAATGCTGCATTAAGATCATTTGAGTTATCATAATCTATGTTATTGCATGTACAGGCAGTTCAAAAAGAAATCGGAAAGAGAAAACGATACATTGATATAACCGGAAACTGGTTAAATCACCCCAATGATTATCTTGCCAGAATTCTGGCACAGGTAGTGATCAAAACTCTTGGAATGTAAAAAAGGAGACTACAATGAGCAAGTTAAAGATTAAAACAAAGGAAAGACGATTTGAGACAGCCAGGGATTTATACGGAATCTTTTTTGAAGACATTAACCGTGCCGGAGACGGAGGACTTTATCCGGAAATGCTTCGAAACAGAAGCTTCGAAGATTCCGTTTTACCGGAGGGTTATATACAGCAGGAGGATGGCATCCATGTAAAAACCGTATCCGGATGGCTGGATGAGTTTTGCAACGGAGAAGGCTTATGCCGCTGGGTAAAGGGCAACAATATTCCGGAGACAGAAATACCGGCATGGTATACACACAATGCAAAGATGGAACTGGAACTGACGGATACCCTGAATGAACATCGGGACGCAGCTCTGCGTATGCAGTTTGAAAAGGACGGATCTCTGACTAATACCGGTTACTGCGGTATATCCGTAAAGGCTGGAGAAAGTTACTCTTTGTATTTATTTGCAAAAGCAAAGGAAGAAATAGGACTGGACGTAGCGATCGAATACCAGGGAAAAGTACTGACTGGAAACAGTCTGGTGGTTTCCGGTCAGGAGTATACAAGATATGACATGAAGCTGACAGCAGCTGAGGATTGTCACGAGGCACAGCTTACTATTTCCTGCAAAGAAGGCGGAGAGGTTCTGCTGGGATTTATTTCACTAATGCCTGACAATACCTACATGGGGCATGGACTCAGAACAGATCTTGTAGAAAAGCTTAAGGGAATGAGTCCAAAGTTTATGCGTTTTCCCGGAGGCTGTATTGTGGAAGGAACGACACCGTCCACAGCGATGAGATTTCGGGATACGGTAGGTCCGGCATGGGAAAGACCCAGTAAGCTGTTTGTATGGCATTACAGAAGTACATTAGGACTTGGCTTTCATGAATATCTGCAGCTTTGCGAGGATCTGGGGATGGAGCCCCTGTATGTATGTAACTGCGGAATGACTTGTCAGGGAAGAAAGAGTGTCCTTCTGGAAGGAGAGGCTCTTGATGAAATGGTACAGGATACACTGGATGCCATTGAATATGCTATCGGCTCTAAGGAAAGCAAATGGGGAAGGCTTCGTGCTTCTATGGGGCATCCGGAACCCTTTAAAATGACCTATCTGGAAATTGGTAATGAAAACTGGGGTCCGGATTATGAAAAGCGTTACAACATGATTTATAAGAAGGTAAAGGAACTGTATCCCCAGATTAAAACCATAGCCAATGAGCATGTAGAGGAAAATGGTTGTCCTGCCGAGTGCGTGGATGAACATTTTTACAATACAACAGAGTTCTTTGCAGAACATGTAAATTATTATGATGACTACGATCGTAAGGGACCAAAAATCTTTGTAGGAGAGGTGGCTGTAAACGAAGGCAACTATATGGGACAGTTGTATGCGGCTTTGGGAGAAGCAGCTTTCCTTATGGGTATTGAGAAAAATCAGGATATCGTAACATTGGCCTCTTATGCTCCATTATTTGAAAATGTAAATTACAGAGCATGGTATCCTAATCTGATTCGTTTCAATAATCATCAGAGCCTTGGGATTCCTACTTATTATGTCTGGAAAATGTTCGGTCAAAATCGCGGAGAATATGTGGTGCGATCCGAAGATGAGGGAGGACGTGTTTATCGTCCGAGAACCGGAATGGCATCTTTAAAATCCAATAAGGAACTTCGCTTCAGGAATCCCATTTGGAATGGAGAAGAAGCAAAGATTACTCATGAATTAATGGGACATGTGCAGGATACAGAGGATGGCCGCCTGCTTCAGCTTCCGGATGAGGAGCAGAAAAAGGAATTTCACAGTATTCTGGAATGGGCTGATGAGACCAAGAGCTTTGTGGTATTTGGAGAAGAAGACCAGACTTATGGAAGATTTGAGACCGATATTTTTGTTGAGGAAAATGCTTACTTCGAGTTGGGTATATTCAGTGCCAGGGTGGTTCGTTCCTATTATGAGGATCAGCTCGTGATTACCGCCGGAGTGGAAAAAGAATGGGATGCAGCTCTGGTGCGTCCGTTCCTTTGGAAGGTTAATGGAGGACAATGTTCACTGGAAGAGTTTGGCTATATGCATGACAACAAGCTGACTGAGGACTTTGCTATTTCAGTAAAACCGGGAGAATATCACCGCTTTGGATATGAAACGGACGGAAAACAGATTCGCCTGTATGTTGATGGTGAGCTTCAGAAGGAAATTTCGATTCCCTACGGACCTGCTTTTGTTTCGGTAGTAACTGACACCAAGGACGAAATCATTATTAAGGCGGTTAATTTTGCAGGAGATGTGGATCCGGTTTCCATTACACTGGACTGTCAGGTACAGGGCGACTATACCGTAACACTTCTTAGCGGTGAAAAGGGGGATGAAAACAGCTTTGAAGAGCCGGAGAAGGTGAAGAATATTACCGTGAATATGCATGGCGCTTCCTCAGAGTTCGTATACGAGGCACCGCCATATTCTGTCAGTGCTTTGCGATTGAAGAAGTGCGAAGCGTTTTAGAGGTTGACGCTGAATAGAAGATAAGAGAATAGAAAGACAAATTTTATGAATTTACTGGTAAAAGACAAACGTTTTTATAAAAAAATGGCAGTTATCGCCATCCCGATTTCCTTGCAGAGCATGATCACCATCGGTGTCAATATGACCGATACCGTCATGGTGGGAAAGCTTGGGGAAACCTCGCTTTCTGCTACGGCTCTGGCTAATCAGTTTGTGAATATATACCAGATCTGCTGTATGGGAATCGCCATGGGAGCCAGCGTGCTGACCTCAAGATTCTGGGGAATGCAGGATATTACTTCTCTGAAAAAGACCATAACCCTGATGCTGCGGCTTTGCATCGTACTTGCGGTTCTGTTTATGCTGCCAACCATATTGATCCCTCAGCTGCTTATGAGGATGTATACTAATGACAGTGCGGTAATTGCGCAAGGAGTTCAATATTTTAAGTGGATGGTATACTGCTATTTTCTGCAAGGAATGACCATGACCTGTACGATTGTGCTTCGAAGCGTCGGACAGGTGAATTTTCCGCTCTTTACATCCATAGGTTCTTTTTTTGTAAATATACTATTCAACTATATGTTTATATTCGGCAGGCTGGGAGTTCCCAGGATGGAAGTAGAAGGCGCAGGAGTGGGAACACTGATTGCCAGAGTATTTGAATTTTCGCTGATATGTGGATATTTTTTGTTTGTAGATCGCAAGATCGGCTATCGACTGAAGGATTTGCGGATGAAATGCAATTCCCTGATTAAGGATTATGTTTCTATCAGCATTCCGGTATTTGTTTCGGATTCACTGCTTGCTCTTGGTACTTCAGCGGTAGCAATGGTTATGGGAAGAATCGGAACGGGATTTGTATCGGCAAATTCAATAACAGTTGTTACACAGCAGCTTACGACCGTGATAATTCAGGGAATCTGTCACGCCAGCTGCATTATGACCGGTCACACATTGGGCCAAGGTGAACGGGAAAAGGCACAGCAGCAGGCCTGGACATTCCTGATTCTTGGCCTGGTAGTGGGCATTTTAGGCGGAGGTCTGATCAAGGTATTAAGCAGACCCATTATCGGACTTTACAATATAACACCTGAAACGGCTCAGATTGCCGGTGAGCTTATGGACGCCATCGCATTTATTGTTATTTTTCAGTCTATGAACAGCATTCTGACAAAGGGAGTGCTCCGTGGCGGTGGTGATACGAAATTTCTCATGGTGGCAGATATTATTTTTCTGTGGGCTGCGTCATTGCCCCTTGGAATTCTGGCGGGGCTGGTATGGCATCTGGATGCTTTTTGGATCTATGTTTTTCTGAAAATAGATCAGATTTGTAAATCGATATGGTGTGTATTCCGCTTGAGGAGCGGAAAGTGGATAAAAACTTTTTCAAAGGAGAAAATGAATCATGCACAGTAAATTAAATCAGGCATTCACAGAAAGCAATTTTGTATGGCTCTGAATAGTTATAAATTTTAGATAGGCTGAATTAAGCATTGACAAATAGTCAGGACTGGCATAAACTGATAGCAAACGTGACGTTGATAAGGAATAGTACGAAGTGAAAATGTCCAGAGAGGGAATCGACAGGCTGAGAGATTCCTGCATCAGAAGCTTTGGAACCTGCCTTGGAGTCCTGCATGAAAGTGCAGCGTAGCACCGGCGATAACGGTATGATGAGTATACAACAGGGTGGTAACGCCGCATGGCCCCTTACAGATGGGAATGCGGCGTTTTTATTTTGTAATGGGAAAGGAAAGAGAAAATGGCAAACGACAAGAAACTTGTAGAAGCGATCACATCCATGGATGTAGATTTCGCACAGTGGTATACCGATGTGGTAAAGAAAGCAGAATTATGTGATTATTCCAGTGTTAAGGGCTGTATGATCATTAAACCGGCAGGCTATGCAATCTGGGAACAGATTCAGAAACAGCTGGATGCAGAATTTAAGAAAACAGGCGTAGAGAATGTATATATGCCTATGTTCATCCCGGAGAGTCTTCTGGAGAAAGAGAAGGATCATGTAGAGGGCTTTGCACCGGAGGTTGCCTGGGTAACATATGGTGGATTGGAACCATTACAGGAGAGACTTTGCGTCAGACCTACTTCCGAGACTTTGTTCTGTGATTTCTATGCAAAAGAAGTACAGTCCTACAGAGATCTCCCCAAGGTATATAACCAGTGGTGCAGCGTTGTACGCTGGGAGAAAACTACAAGACCTTTCCTGAGAAGCCGTGAGTTCTTATGGCAGGAAGGACATACAGCACATGCTACAGCCCAGGAAGCAGAAGCGCGAACAATCCAGATGCTGAACGTATATGCAGATTTCCTCAAAGATGTACTTGCAATCCCTGTCGTTAAAGGACAAAAGACTGATAAGGAGAAATTCGCAGGTGCAGAGGCTACTTATACAATAGAAGCACTGATGCATGACGGCAAAGCTTTACAGTCAGGTACAAGCCATAACTTTGGTGATGGATTTGCCAAGGCATTCGGTATCCAGTTCACAGATAAAGACAACACATTGAAATATGTACATCAGACATCATGGGGTATGACGACCCGTCTGATTGGTGCTGTTATCATGGTACACGGTGATGATTCCGGCCTGAAGCTTCCACCTAAGGTAGCACCTACCCAGATTATGATTATTCCTATCCAGCAGAAGAAAGAGGGCGTTCTGGATAAGGCATATGAGCTTCGCGACCGTCTTATTGAGAAAGGATACCGTGTAAAGGTAGATGATACAGATAAGAGTCCTGGATGGAAATTCTCAGAGTGCGAAATGAGAGGTGTTCCTTTCAGAATTGAAATCGGACCTAAGGATATTGAGAACGGCAAGTGCGTATTTGTACGCCGCGACACAAGAGAGAAGATTGAAGTCGCTTTGGATGAAGTGGAAGCTAAGTCAGAAGCTTTATTAGAGCAGATTCATAATGATATGTATGAGCGTGCCAAGGCTCATCTGGAATCCCATACTTACAGTGCCGTGAACTGGGATGAGTTATGCGATATCATCAACAACAAGCCTGGTTTTGTAAAAGCTATGTGGTGCGGATGCCAGGAATGCGAAGATAAGATCAAGGACGAATTGGCAGCTACCAGCCGTTGTATGCCTTTTGAACAGGAGCATTTAAGTGATGTATGTGTATGCTGCGGTAAGCCTGCCAAGAAGATGGTATACTGGGGCAGGGCATACTAAAATCAGTAAAAAAGCAAAAAATATTATGTAAGCGCTTTCATTTTCTGGAAATAAGTAGTATACTTATCATATCAATACGAACATCAATCATATTCGGAGGTATACCATGAACATTTTAGTAATCAATTGCGGTAGTTCATCATTGAAGTATCAGTTAATCAACAGCGACTCAGAAGCTGTACTTGCAAAGGGACTTTGCGAAAGAATCGGTATTGACGGAAGTGTACTTACACATACTCCGGCAGGCAAGGACAAGGTAAGAATCGAGACACCGATGCCTAACCATACAGTAGCTGTTCAGCTTGTAATTGATGCTTTGACCAATGCAGAGCATGGTGTGATCAAATCCCTGGATGAGATCGGAGCAGTTGGACACCGTGTTGTACATGGCGGTGAGAAGTTCGCTTCCAGCGTTGTCATTACAGATGAAGTTATGAAGGCAATTGAAGAGTGTAACGACCTTGCACCTTTACACAATCCTGCTAACCTGATCGGTATCAATTCCTGCAAGGAGATTATGCCAAATGTTCCTATGGTAGCTGTATTTGATACTGCTTTCCATCAGACAATGCCTGAGAAAGCATATCTGTACGGACTTCCTTATGAATATTATGAGAAATACAAAGTAAGACGTTATGGTTTCCACGGTACAAGCCATGATTATGTATCTAACAGAGCAGCACAGCTTCTTGGTAAGAAGAGAGAAGACTTGAAAGTAATCGTATGCCACCTTGGAAATGGTGCATCCGTATCAGCAGTAGATCATGGTAAGTGTGTAGATACTTCCATGGGTCTGACACCACTTGAAGGTCTGATCATGGGTACACGTTCCGGTGATATGGATCCTGCTATCTGCGATTTCATCTGCCAGAAGGAAGGACTTACCTCCGCTGAGATGAATACAGTTCTGAATAAGAAGTCCGGTGTACTTGGTATGTCCGGTGTATCCTCTGACTTCAGAGATGTAGAAGCAGCAGCCAATGAAGGCAATCATCAGGCAGCAGCAGCACTGGATGCCTTCTACTACAGAGTAGCCAAGTATATCGGCGCTTATACAGCAGCTATGAACGGTGTAGACGTAGTTGCGTTTACAGCAGGCGTTGGTGAGAACAACATCGGCGGCCGTGTAGAGATCTGCAAGTATCTTGGTTATCTGGGAACAGAGATCGATCTGGATAAGAACAATGTACGCGGAGAAGAGAGAATTATTTCCAAGGATGGCAGCAAGGTAACATTAATGGCTATTCCTACTAACGAAGAGCTTGCAATTGCAAGACAGACATTAGAGCTTGTAAAATAATGATTAGAAATATATGCAGGAGAGCATGGCTATGTAAAGGCTGTGCTCTCTTTTTGGGTTTGACGAAACGAACTGCATTGGGTAAAATAACAGTAATCAACAGGATAGAAAGGCGTGGACAAATATATGCAGATACAGTTACCGGAGAAGGTTCAATACATCATTCAAGCTCTGGAAGGGGCGGGCTTTGAGGCCTATGCAGTGGGCGGCTGTGTCCGGGATTCTCTGCTTGGCAGAGTGCCTGATGACTGGGATATCACGACCTCTGCCAGACCGCTGGAGGTAAAGGCTGTATTTCCAAGGACGATAGATACCGGAATCCAGCATGGAACCGTAACGGTTATGCTTGGCAAGGAAGGCTTCGAGGTGACGACCTATCGAATTGATGGGGAATATGAGGACAGCAGACATCCCAAGGAAGTCATTTTTACAGCGAATCTGATAGAAGACCTCAAGAGACGTGATTTTACGATCAATGCCTTTGCATATAATGACAGAAGCGGTATTGTGGATGCCTTTTGCGGAATGAAGGATCTGGAGGACGGAGTCATCCGGTGTGTGGGAGAGGCAACAGAACGCTTCACAGAGGATGCCCTTCGTATGATGCGTGCAGTACGCTTCTCTGCGCAGCTTGGCTTTGAGATAGAAGCAAGTACGAAGGCTGCGATAGAACAGCTTGCCCCTAATCTGTCTCATATCAGCGCAGAAAGAATACAGACAGAGCTGGTGAAGCTTTTGAAGTCTTCCCATCCTGATTATATCAGAGAGGCGTATCATCTTGGAATGACAAGGATTTTTCTGCCGGAGCTGGATGCGGCTTTTGAAACGACACAGAATAATCCACATCACTGTTATACGGTAGGAGAGCATCTGATGCATTGTATGCTGTATACAGAATCGGATAAGAGTATGCGTATCGCTGCTCTTTTGCACGATATTGGCAAGCCTGTTACCAGGACTACAGATGAGCAGGGCATAGATCATTTCCATGGACACGCAGGTGTTGGAGAGGAAATGGCAGCCAGGATTTTACGCAGGCTGAAGTTTGACAATGATACGATAACCCATGTACGTAAACTGGTAAAATATCATGATTATCCCATTGAAACGACACCCAGGGCGGTCAGAAGAGCAATCAACACCATAGGAGAGACATATTTTTCAGATGTACTTGCTATAAAGAAGGCTGACATGATGGCGCAGAGTACCTATCAGCGCCAGGAGAAGGAGGATCATCTGGCGCAGGTAGAAGCTTTATATCAGCAGATACTGGAACAGAATCAGTGTGTTTCCCTGAAAAGTCTTGCATTGACCGGAAATGACCTGATTGCACTGGGAATTCCCAAGGGTAAGGAGATAGGGATTGTTTTAAATGAGTTATTAGAGGATGTCATAGCGCAGCCGGAGCATAACAACAGAGAATATCTGATACAACTTGTGCAGAAACATGCATAAACCATATTCCCCCACAATAAGATAGAAAGACGGACCATAGTCGTCCTGATACAGAATCTTATGTGGGGGAATTATATGTTATGAATGACAGGGCAATCAGCGGTGTATTGGAAAAATATGATATGGAAGTCATGCGGACTATGAAAGGCAGAGGAACCATAGTCTGCCAGTCACAAGAAGGTTATCGGGTATTGAAAGAATATAAAGGCAGAACAGATAAGCTGGAGCTGCTGGATAAAATGCAAAAGAGCATGGAAGGGTCTATACGGACGGATAAGCTGATCAGAAACAAAGAAGGAGAGCTATTCTGTAAAGATACAGATGGTGTAGTTTATATTTTAAAAGAACATATAGAGGGCAGAGAATGCAGCTATCGCAGCGAAGAGGATATCAGACAGGCATTTGCTGTTATGGCGAAGCTTCATCTGATTATGACCAGAGCAGGGCAGCAGGAAGGATTTGAGGCTGATTTTCAACTGCCTGTACGCAACCTGTACTGGCAGGAAATGAACAAACATACACGGGAATGCAGGCATATTCAGAACTATTTAAGGCATCTCAAGAGCAAGACAGATTTTGAGAGGGAGCTGCTGCGCCGGTATGATTATTTTATGGAAAAGGCACAGCATATAACCGATCTTGCAGCGCAGGAGAAGGAAGACCAATATTGCGAACGCATTCGTCAGGCGGGCTGCTTTTATCATGGAGATTATCAATATCATAATGTGATATTTGATAGAAATGACATATGTGTCATTAATATGGAGCGCTTGGGAAAAGACAGCGGAGTAAAGGATCTGTATCTGCTGTTTCGCAAGATATCAGAAAAGGCAGACTGGTCACTGAGTCTTGGGACGAAGATGATAGAAGCATATGAACGGATCAGACCACTGGAAGACTGGGAACGTAGACAGCTGGCTTGCAGGCTGGCATACCCGGATAAATTCTGGAAGATCGTGAATTTCTACTATAATTCCAGAAAATCCAGAATCCCGGATAAGACAGTGGAGAAGCTGGATATTCTCGTAGCACAGGAGAAATCCAGACAGCGGCTCATTCAGGTACTTTTTGGGTAACTATTCAGAGCCATGCAAATTGAGTCAGAATATGCTTATTTATAAGCATATTTGACACAATTTATAGGGCGAAGTAACCACATAAGCAAAAGAAGAGCATCGAAGATGCGGTTTTGCGCATGGGGTTCTGAATAGTTACCTTTTTGGAGAGCCATAAGCACCAGCGCTTTACATAATATGGAGATAGAGATATACTATAACTATTCTGAATAGTTACATTACATAGGAACTATAATGGAGGTATATACTTGAGAATAAAGGGGATTTTAACAGGAGTACTAATCGGGATGCTGAGTATGGTCTTGTGTGCAGGCTGTTCTTTTATGAAACCAGGCACAGATACACAGGAGAATACCCAGGCACAGGTAAATGGAATCATAACAGCCACGCCCGGCATCTATGATTCTGAAGATACGGCAATGATCGTCTGCAAGGATACGGAGAACGCAGCCATACAGTTTCAGAATCTGGCAACGGGTAAAAGATATACACTGAATTATGACGGGGCAGCCAAACTGCTGGATAAGTATGACCAGCCGGTTTCCTTAGGTCAGATTGAAGAAGGCAGTATTGTAACGGTAAGGTTCTATAAACCCAAGAAGTTGCTGGCATATCTGAAGATATCCCCAGAGGGAGAAACTTATGAGAATCTCAGTAATTATGTATTGAATACGGCAACGGGTACGCTGACAATAGGTGATACATCCTATGGACTGAGCAATCATCTTCTGGTACTTTCTGACGGACAGGAAGCAGCACTCATGGATATCAATCAGATGGATGTGCTCAACGTCTGGGGATGTCACAATCAGATCTATGCGATCAGTATAGCCAGAGGACACGGATATCTGAGACTACAGAATGATGCCTATTTTGTAGGAGGATGGATAGAAGTAGGGCAGTCCGTAATCCGTAAAATTACAGAAGATATGCTGCTTGTTGTACCGGAAGGGCGTTCTACAGTAGTAGTAAGCCACAATGGCAGCAGTGCCACCCAGGAGATAGATTTTGTCAGAAATCAGGAGATGGCATGGGATCTTGGAGATGTCGAGATTACTGTTGTACAGAAGGGCAGGGTTATCTTCACCTTGAATCCTGCAAATGCAAAAGTCACCATTGATGGGAAGAATGTAGATACTGCATCGCCGGTAGAGCTGGAATATGGTCTGCATCAGATGACAGTAACTGCGGATGGATATGATACCGTAGCACAGTATATTAAGGTCGCAGAACCCTCTGCCAGTATATCAGTAGAACTGGAGAAGAGCGAAGAAAGTACGGAACAGGAGGAGACGAAGGAACAGCCGCAGGGAGAGGAACAATCACAAGAGCAGTCAAATGCTGTATCTACGCAGACAGCCGCATCCACACAATTCTCTACAGAACAGACTCAGGCTTCTTCCGCACAGTCAAGCTCTGCCGAACAGCCAGAGACACAATCCTCTGCAACACAGTCTACAGCAACACAGACCTCCTATAAGGTGCATATTGATTCTCCTGTAGGGGCAGAGGTATATCTGGATGGCAATTATATAGGAATCGCACCGGTGGATTTTGAGAAAAAAGCAGGTAACTATGTAGTCTCATTAAGAAAGACAGGATACCAGACCAGAAGCTATACATTGCAGGTAGACAGTGAGGAAAAAGACGTTACATACTCATTTTCCGAGTTGACTAAGCTGGATTCATAAGAAATGCGTGTTTTTTATGAAAAAACCCCAAAAAACCTTGATTTTTCCTTGACATAACAAGGTTTTTCGCATATAAATAGATATAGGTGTTCTGAATAGTCGGACACACATAAAAATGAGCAATCGTAAGCTTCCGACGCAGATCGGACAGGGTATTGTTTTTAGACTACACAATAGTATAAGAGGAGGAGTTCACGATGAACAAAACAGAATTAGTAGCTGCAATGGCAGAACAGGCTGAAATGACTAAGAAGGATGCAGAGAAGGCTTTAACAGCATTTACAGAAGTTGTTGCAAAAGAATTAAAGAATGGTGGAAAGGTTCAGTTAGTTGGCTTCGGTACATTTGAAGTATCTGAGAGATCTGCAAGAGAAGGCAGAAATCCTCAGACAGGCGAGCCTATGAAGATTGATGCTTCCAAGGCACCTAAGTTCAAGGCTGGTAAGGCTTTAAAGGACGAAGTAAACAGATAATCTTTTGAAATAAAAAGTATTGAATTTGGGAAGACAACTGCTGAGGTGGTTGTCTTTTCTTATTCTCATATGTATGGAGGAAATTATGAGACTGGATAAATTTTTGAAAGTATCAAGACTGATCAAACGTCGTACCGTAGCCAATGAAGCATGCGATGCAGGACGTGTACTGATCAATGATAAACCGGCGAAGGCGTCAGCCAATGTAAAGGCGGGAGATATTCTTACAATACAGTTTGGCAATAAAGATGTGAAGGTAGAAGTACTGGATGTACAGGAGACCGTTAAGAAAGAAGAAGCAAAAGAACTGTTTCGATATATTTAAGGTCTAATATTCCTATCCACCACATATAGTATAGAAAACCGATATGTGAGAGGATAAGCCGTGGAAGATATTACAGTCAATACTGCAGCCGGCAGACACAGAATTACGCTGGATGGGCGCAAACAGTGCAAGGTTACGGGAGTCACGGATGTATTATCTTTTGACGAAGGTGCCGTACTTCTGGAGACCGTAGATGGTATGCTGATGATAAAGGGTGAAGGACTGCATGTCAGCAGAATTAATCTGGATAAGGGAGAAGCAGATATAGATGGTAAAGCGGATTCTTTTGTATATTCGGAGCGTACTTCGTTAGCCAAAAAAGGTGAAGGACTGCTCACACGGCTGTTTGGCTGATTATGAGCGATACAATTATCAGAGAGTGGTATTTTGGCTGCTATGCAGTGTTGACAGGAGCGATATTTGCCTGGGTCTATGATAACCTTAGATTATGCAGGCGATTGATACATCATAACCGGGTTATGGTGAATCTGGAAGATCTGCTGTATTGGACATGGTGCTTTTGCGTCAGTTTCGTACTGCTCTATTACGGTAATCATGGTATGATACGGGCTTTTGCAGTAGCCGGGGCAGCCCTTGGAATGTTTCTGTACAGCATGACGCTTGGCAGAATCTATGTGAAATGGGGTTACATTCTGATCTCGAAGGTATTGGCTCCATTTCGGACATTGGGTAGATTTGTAAAAAACAGGTTGACTCATGCAGTAAATCATTCTACAATAAAAATAAGAGCCTGTATGCAGGTAATTCATAGAAAAGGGGAGAGAGCACGTGATTGTCACACAAGCAGGAAGACGAAGAAGAAAACCGGCATTTCGTCGCAGAAAAAATGAAAACAGACTTGGCATGTCCATGGCATTTCTGGCGATTATCATGATCATTGCTGTAGTTGGAATCAACAGCATCTCTCTTAGACAGAAGCAGGCGAAATATATTGCCAGAGAACAGGAATTGCAGCAGCAGATTGATACTGAGAATGCAAGAACTGAAGAATTGAAAGAATTAGAGACCTATACCAAGACCAAGAAATATGCGGAAGAAGTTGCCAAAGACAAATTGGGACTTGTATACGATAACGAGATTATTTTTAAAGAAGAAGATTAACGCAGGCTGCATCCCGTACCATAAGCAGGTAAGGATGCAGTTTTTGTCAATAAAAAAAGATGTCCGTGTACACGATTATGACAAAAAAGTATGCATACCATGTATATACTTAATTGTACGAAAATAAGGTATATAGGGGGCGTACATAGATGTCCAGGACATTGGAAAATATAGAAGGTTACCTGTTTCCTGAATACAGTAAGAGAAAGCTGCATTGTCTTTCCAAGACATATGAAGAGCTTGCCAGGATGTATCGGGATATTCCACAGGAACAGACTGTAATACAACATCGCAGTGATGTGCTTTACCGCAATCAGATCATAGAGAGCAAAATGATATTTGCCAGACATCTGGAGGAAATATCAGGAGCAGTTGAAGAGGTGGCAGACACAGTGATGCATGTCAGCGTTCCAGTGGAGCATAAGCGTAAAGCACTGATACAGTATCTTAAAAAGCAGGGGATTATAGTTAAGGAAATGGTCTTCCTGGAAGGAAGTGGAGCAGGCAGGCGGTTAAGCCTGGTAGCCAGACAGGGGCTGCGCCGGGAGCTGGATGTGGACGAGTTTGCAGGTCTTATATCGGTATTTCTGGACAAAAGACTGGTTCCCTGTATGGAAAGTGCAGCAGTACTGACCAAAAGCTATGATACATTCCTTTTTGAAGATGAACCCCGATTCACATTGATGAGTGCCATGTCAAGGGCGGTAAAAGAAGATGAGAAGGTATCAGGAGACAATTATTCAGTAGAAGAGATTGCAGAGGGCAATGTTATATTGATGATTGCAGATGGTATGGGAAGCGGGGAACAGGCATGTAAAGACAGCTGCTGTGTGATAGAATTTATGGAGAAGTTCCTGGAGGCAGGATTTCAGAAGGAGAAAGCCTTGACCATGATCAATGCTGCCATAGCAGCCCAGACACAGTGCTGTAATCTGACAACGCTGGATGTATGTGAAGTGAACCTGCACAGGGGAGAAGCAGAATTCATGAAGGCAGGAGCAGCAGCCAGCTTTAGAAAGCGTGGTACACAGGTAGATGAGATTCTCTCAGAGACATTGCCCCTTGGCAGTCTTACACAGATCACGCCAATGACACAGACGATAGGATTGATGGATTCTGATATGCTTATACTTCTCTCTGATGGTGTAGCGGATTGTTTTGAGACGGATAACGGATATAACAGACTCAAAGAGATTATAGCAGGCTGTCATACGACTAATCCCAAGGAAATGTCAGATTATCTGCTGCGGTATGCAATCAATTGCCAGGCGGGCAGAATCCGGGATGACATGACAATCCTGACGGCAGGAGTATGGGAAAATAACATGTGAGGTACAAATGATCGACAGTATAAAAAGATATGTGCAGGAACAGAATATGTTTGCCGAAGGAGACTATGTAGTGGCAGGTGTGTCCGGTGGAGCGGACTCAATCTGCCTTCTTTGCGTGCTCCTGGAATTACGCCTTGAGATTCCTATGACAATCCATGTAGTGCATATTAATCATAAAATCAGAGAAGAAGCAGGAGAAGATGCAGCATATGTAGAAGCCTTCTGCCGTGAAAGACAGCTGCCTTTTGCGCTGGTTGAAGCAGATGTGGAACAACTGGCGGCACAAAGACATATATCCACAGAAGAAGCAGGAAGAGAAGTACGATATGAGGCTTTTCATAGAATATTGAATGAGAACAGAGCGGGCAGACGTGGCAGGATTGCCATTGCGCACAATCAAAACGATTGTTGTGAGACATTCCTGTTTCACCTTTTTCGCGGAAGCGGTTTAAAAGGACTTACAGGGATTCCTGCGATTCGCGGGGAGATTGTCAGACCATTATTACATACAAGCAGAACGCAGATAGAGAGATATCTTGCGCAAAAGGGCATACAATATTGTATAGACAGAACCAATCTGGAAGATAATTATACCAGAAACAGAATCCGCCATCATATCCTGCAGACAGCCTGTGAAGAGGTCAGCGCCAATGCCACAGAACACATTCAGGAGGTGTGTGACAAAATCTCGGATGCCTATACATTGATAGAGGACATGACCAGACAGGGATGGCGCCAGTGCATTGTAAAGGATGAAAAAGGCATTCATATCCTGGCTGATTTTTATCTGGCACTGCATACAACGATACAGGGATATGTCATGATGGAGGCGCTGGCACAGGCAGCAGGCAGCAGAAAGAATCTGGAGACAGTGCATGTGCAGCAGTTGCAGGAGCTTTTGCGCAAGCAGCCGGGCAGAAGGGTGGATCTTCCGTATTCGGTCAGGGCGATAAGGGAATATGCCGGTATTCGTCTGGAGAAAGTACAGAGCTGTGATTTCAAGGATGAACCAGCAGAGTATGGCAGAATACCATACAACAGTCTGCATACAGGAACGACAGTAACCATAGAGACACAGGAGGGATATTTTGAACTGTCCGTTCTGTGTGCACAGCAGTGTAAAACGGAAGAAATTCCCTCAAATATGTATACGAAATGGTTGGATTATGATAAAATAAAAGGTGATATTGTCATTAGAAACCGCAGGGCAGGTGATTATTTTACCCTGGATGGAGACAATCGCAGGAAAACTCTCAAGGCATATCTGATTGATGAGAAAGTGCCGGCGGAGGACAGAAAACATGTATATCTCGTGACCGAAGGGCAACATTGTCTGTGGATAGTAGGCAAACGAATCAGCAGCTGGTATAAGGTCAGTGAAGATACAAAGTATATTTTACAGATAAAGTACGTAAGGAGGAATTAACAAAATGGCTGAAAGAATCAGAGTTCTGTTATCAGAAGAAGAAGTAAACGAAAGAATTCGTCAGATAGGTGAACAGATCAGTAAGGATTATGAAGGAAGACAGGTACATCTGATCTGCGTTTTAAAGGGTGGAAGTTTCTTTATGTGTGAGCTTGCCAAGAGAATTACAGTTCCCGTATCTTTGGATTTCATGTCTGTATCCAGTTATGGCGGCGGTACAAAATCCAGCGGTGTAGTAAAGATTGTAAAGGATCTTGACGAGCCATTAGATGGAAAAGATGTTATTGTAGTAGAAGATATTGTGGATTCAGGCAGAACACTCAGTTATCTTCTGGAGCTTCTGGGCAAGAGAAATCCCAAGAGTCTGGCATTATGTACCATGCTGGATAAGCCGGAGAGACGTGTAGTGGATGTTAAGGTAGATTATACAGGATTTAATATTCCTGATGAATTTGTTGTAGGATATGGACTTGACTATGATCAGCGCTATAGAAATCTTCCTTACATCGGCGTGGTAGAGTTTGATTAACTATTCTGAATAGTTATTATGACACAAACCCATGTAAATGGTTTACGATAATTGCTGAAGAAGGAGACAGAAAGTGGGAAAAAGCGCAAAAGGAATTAATATATATTTTGTAATCATTGCAATTTTATTGCTGGTTACGGTATGGGTCAGTACGATTCAGGACAGAAGTGACCAGTATACAAAGGGAGAGCTGATATCACAGCTTGAGGAAGGGCAGGTTATTGCAGTAGAGATTCAGCCTAATGCACAGGTGCCTACAGGTACACTTACCATTACACTGAAGGATAATACAATCAGAACACTACACGTATCTGACGTTGTAGAGATAGAGGATCTGCTGGCACAGTATAACATTGACCCAATGGTGGAAGATGTGCCTCAGGAGAACTGGTTTCTTACCTATATGCTGCCGATACTTCTTGTGGTAATCTTCTGTGTATTCCTGTTCGTGATGTTCAATGCACAGAATGCCAATAACAGTGGTGGCGGTAAGATGATGAATTTTGGCAAGAGCCGTGCCAGACTTTCTACCGGTGGAGACATCACATTGAAAGATGTTGCAGGTCTGGAAGAAGAGAAAGAGGATCTGGAAGAAATCGTTGATTTCTTGAAGGACCCCGGTAAATATACCAAAGTAGGAGCAAGAATCCCCAAGGGTGTACTTCTGGAAGGTGCTCCCGGTACTGGTAAGACATTACTTGCCAAGGCAATCGCCGGAGAGGCCAAGGTGCCGTTTTTCTCCATATCGGGTTCTGACTTTGTAGAAATGTTCGTAGGTGTCGGTGCATCAAGAGTACGTGATCTGTTTGCAGATGCCAAGAAGAACTCGCCATGTATTGTGTTCATAGATGAGATTGATGCTGTTGCCAGACGCCGTGGAACCGGTATGGGCGGTGGACATGATGAAAGGGAACAGACTCTGAACCAGCTGCTTGTTGAGATGGATGGTTTCGGTACGAATGAAGGCATTATCGTCATGGCAGCAACCAACCGTGTAGATATTCTTGACCCGGCTATTTTACGACCTGGTCGTTTTGACCGTAAGATTACGGTATCACCGCCAGATGTAAAGGGCAGAGAAGAGATATTAAATGTACATGCCAAGAATAAACCATTATCTGATGATGTAGATTTAAAACAGATTGCACAGACTACAGCCGGCTTTACCGGTGCAGACCTGGAGAATCTTTTGAATGAATCAGCAATTCATGCTGCAAAAGAGAACCGTGCCTTTATCGTACAGGACGATATTAAGAAGTCCTTTATTAAGGTGGGGATTGGTGCTGAGAAGAGGAGCCGTATCATTTCAGACAAAGAGAAGAAGATTACAGCTTATCATGAGGCTGGCCATGCAATTCTGTTCCATGTATTGCCGGATGTAGGACCTGTATATACAGTGTCTATTATCCCCACGGGTCTTGGGGCAGCAGGTTATACAATGCCGCTTCCTGAGAGAGATGAAATGTTCAATACCAAGGGCAGGATGCTGCAGGATATTATGGTATCTCTTGGGGGACGTATTGCAGAAGAAATCATATTTGATGACATTACAACAGGTGCTTCCAGCGATATCAAGAAAGCGACCAAGGAAGCCAGAAGCATGGTGACACGCTATGGCTTCTCAGAGAATATCGGTGTGATCAATTATGATGAAGAAGATAACGAAGTATTTATCGGAAGAGATCTGGCGCATACCAGAAGTCATTCTGAGACCGTTGCCGGCGAAATTGATGTAGAAGTAAAGCGCATTATAGATGAATGCTATGCCAAGGCAAAAGATATAATCATGCAGCATGAAGATGTACTTCATTCCTGTGCTAAACTTTTACTGGAAAAAGAGAAAATCAACAGACAGGAATTTGAAGCTTTATTTGATAAACAGAATCCGACTCCTGTGGAAGCATAATGACAGGTATAGAAGAACGTTCATAATGTATGCTGAAGTGTCTATTTCCTATTGATTTGGTAAAAATAAACAAAAAAGCATATAACAAATTGTAAAATTTGTAGAATATCCGTATGGACGAAAGAGGGGGTTATCCGTATAATAATATTTGTAACCCCCCCAATATATTATATAGTTTTTTGCTATACCCCATAAGAAAGAAATACCTTCTCTAAAAGAGACAGCCTGTAATGACTGTCTTTTTTACTGCCCTTTTGCAGATATACTAACAAAAATAATAACGCTAATAAAAACATGTAATGGAAATTTTGTGATAAAAATGTTACAATAAACCACAGGTATGAAAAGGAAAGGCAGGAAGTATGAAATATGTTCCGAACGTTAGTATATGATAAATCAGATGAATCCCTGCGGGCGGTCATGGCATGTGAACTGGGATACAGTGAGGATCTGAACAATCTGGAATCAGATGAGATTGAGAACCTGTTCGGTGCAGAGAAGCGCCAGGGTTTATGGATATGTACATATGATAATGCCATTATTAATTTCTATGGACTGGATAAAGAGACTTGTACAGAACTCATACGTAAGGCATTTACAGAAGGCTGTCTGGATCTGACTGCATATGAAGACTGTGAATGGTTGTACCCGGAAGAAGATGAATAGGCATGCATAGACATAGAAAAAAGGATTGCGCTTTCAAGTAAATGAAAGCTGCAATCCTTTTGTGTTTTTGTATGATTACTGAACGTTTGCGTTTTCCATGAGATAATCAGTTACAACTTCTTTGATATGAGTCTGAGCCATATAAGCAGTACCATAGGTTGTCTTCATGTTATTTACGTAGTCTTCACCGTTTGTCTCTGTCAGGTCAGCAAGATAAGCATCCATGTCAATGGAAAGACCTGCTTTTTCATAAATTGCCTGATATACCATAGCAGTCTTCACTGTTTCTTTTGCACGCTTGGTCAAATCGCGTTCGTATTCAATCTCGTTGTTAATGCCATCTTTGGAATCCCATATATTCTCATAGGTATCGACACCATACTGAGAGAACATCTGGTTGTAATAGGATAAAGTATATTCATCATCATACTTTAACAGGCCCTTTACATTTTTAAGGTAAGCCTTAGGATAAGAATTTACAGTGGAGTTCTCATCAACGTAGTTAGTCAGATAATCTTCCAGATGCTGCTTGTAGAACTTATCCTTTACAACTTGACGATATTCTTCAGCAGTAGAAGCCTGATCGGAGAGATGAGCCTGTACGAATTCATCTGTCAGTTCAGGAGTTACATAGATTCCATTGATTGTAACTGCAAAAGAAGCATCTTTGCCTGCAAGTTCAGTGTTTGTGGAATAATCTTCAGGGAAAGTAACATCAACAGTAACTTCCTCGCCTGGCTTGTGCCCAATCAGTTGTGTCTCAAAATCATCGATAAAAGTATTGGAACCGATTGTCAGATCATAACCTGTAGCGCTTCCACCTTCAAATTCTTCACCATCAATTGTACCAACATAATCAATATTTACCTTGTCGCCATCGGCAACTTCCAGAGAAGTGTCATCACTGACTCCCTGATTGGCACTTAATGTAGAATTGATATCAGAATCAACTTCTTCATCTGTAGCCTGTACTTCACTCATTGGAACGACCAGATTCTCATAATCTGCCAGAGTAATGGATTTGCTCACATCAATATTGGCAATAGTTCCATCTTCGTTCAGACCGGCACTGAAATCGGAGCTGGTGGTTGTACGTGTAGCAACTTTATAAATCTGCAGACCAATAGCTGCAACAATGGCAGCGATGATAACAACTGCAACAACAATACCAACAATCTTACCAATTAATTTATGACGTTTTGCCTTGGAGACTTCTTTCTGGCGTTCCTGTCTTTTCGCCTTACTTTTACTGAGTTCTTCTGTTTGTTTCTTTGACATTTCTATAACCTAACCTTTCCGGGTCTGGTAAGCGGACATGGCCGCATAACGCCCCACTTCAATAAAGTAACATAAAAACACAAAAAATGAAATACTAAGATAGCGTTATACGTGAAATTTCACAAATATTTCAAAAAATTCATTTTATATATGTCCCTGATGGGTGTATAATAAAAATATAGATGTTTAGGAAAGTAGGTGAAGATATGGAAGTACAGAACATTCCAATACCTGCTCCTGCAGCCATTAAAGTCACCAAGGAAGGAAAACAGGGGGTATTCGAGACCAAAATTATCCAGACAACGGACAACAAATATATATACTGTCTGCCGGTCAGACGTAATAATAAAGTTGTAAATTTCAGCGGCACAGGATTGACCAAAGAGATAAAGGTATATATCAAACCGGGAGAAGTTTATGTCTGGAGAAATATTTCAATTGCCAGATTTGTAGAGGATGGCAGAAGCTATCTGAAAATCAGAACAAGAACACCGGGAGTGCAGTCTATGTTCTGGCAGGATCGTGTAAAAGAAGAGGAAGAACAGAAAAAGGCAGAATAGGACTAATACATGAAAAAAGCAATTATGACAGTAACCATAGCGGCTGCCTTGCTTGGTTCCTGCAAAGCACAGCTTCCGCAGAAATTGCAGGAGCAGATTGATGCAAAGCAGGAAGAATACAGCCGCAAAGCATCTGAAGAAATGAAGGATGCCTTTTCCTCTCAATTGCAGGAATTTATCAAAAGCAGTGATTTGAGTGATAGTCTTGGTATTTCATCAGAAGAGCAGGACAAAATACAGCAATCACTGAAAGACTATGTAGACCAGTATGAGCTGAGTGAAGAAGAACTCGACAATGCACAGAAGGCTCTGACAGATCTGATTAATCAGGCGGGAGAGCTTGATAAGCAGACTATCGAAGAGAGACTGAATCAGATTTTACAGAAATAAAAGGGCAGCATTTGTAAGAAAAATACAAATGCTGCCTTTTGTTATACCATTCTGATAATTTCCAGATCTGGATACTGACGAAGATCCAGAAATACATTTTTGGAGAATATTGTAGGTCTTGAAAGTGCATCTTCATGAACCTCTGTAATTCGTCCTTCTATCTTATTATTCAGGGCGACATAGCGATCCACATACATATTGGCAATTCTGGTCAGAATTTTCTTCGTGTTATAAGCCCCATATTTCTGGAAGCCCTGTTCCTCGAAGCTTCGAATTGCCTGGAAGGGGGTGAGAGCCAGACGCTGCGCACGCGGATGTGTCATGGCTTCATAAGTGTCTGTTATAGCTGCCAGCATTGCATAAGGATCAATTCGGTCAGCCTTTAATCTGGCAGGATAGCCTGTTCCGTCGCATCGTTCATGGTGCATGATCATAACGTTGATGACACGGGGCGGAACCTTTTTATTTTTGATCAGATCATAACCCAGGTGGATATGATGCTGCATCTGCTGGTATTCCTCAGGACTAAGCTTATCAGGCTTCCATAGCAGTGCACTGTCAATCTTGGTCTTACCTATATCAAAGAGAAATCCGCAGAGGGTAATGGTATCAAGATCCTGTTTTGGAAAACCGCACCACTGTGCGAAGACATAACAGAGAAGACCGCAGTTGAAACAATGATTATATGTAATTTCATTTTCATTTGGCATCATATTATAGAGATAATCGAGAAGCTGTTCGCCGTTCATGACAGAACACATAATATCATCCCGTAGGGTCAACAGCTTGTCGGTGTTTAGATTCAGACCGGTATCCAATGTACGAAGTATCTTTCCAAAATGGACCAGGCACTGATTATAGACAACGTTAAATTCCTGAAAATGATCACTGGAATGAAGATGTTTATAATGAGTCATGCCTAGCTCATCAGGCTCTGCAAGAGTCAACTCATCAACATATTCTGCTATCAGCATTTTGATCTTGTCGGCAGTTAATTCTGTGTTGGATTTTAATAACAGTTCTTTTCTTTCATTATAGACATCATCATACAATACCATTCCTGGTTTTACAGAATGAACGGATAGCTTGTACATGTCTAGCACCCCTCTCAATCACTAAAATTTTCTAAAAATAATGCAAAATTTATACAATATACACATTTATACTACCAGTATACCATATGAAAATAGAAATAAACAGAAAAATGTGAAAATAATTTAAATCTTTTTTGCTTACATTTTTCTGACAAATTCTAACAAAAAGATTGCATTCAAAAATTCTCTATGTTAGTATTGAAAAGTAAAGTTAGTATTAGAATTTGAAAGAGCGGCATCTATGGAAAGTTATTTGAAATACACCTTGGGACTGCATGTTTCGATACGAACGTGGAATGACAGCAATACTTTACCTGATGAGCTTAAAAGGGAGAAGGAATATTCTCTTTTGGAGATATGTGGTATTACGTGTCTTATAATCACTGTCAGGGAGGTAGATTTTCAATTATCTGTCTTTGAGCGAAAGTGCGAAGAGCTGCATAAATACTGCAAATATCCTTTCGTCTTATGCTTTGACAGAATCACGTCATATCAACGGAAATGTCTGATAGAAAGTGGACAATCTTTTGTTGTTCCCAATAATCAGCTCTATATGCCGTTTCTGGGAATTGCACTGCAGGAACATTTTAAGGCACAACCCATTGCGGGGATGCAGCTGACGGCTATGGCGCAGTACATTCTCTTATTTTTTTTATACAAAAAAACAAATGCATATTACTCAAAAATGCAGATTTCACAAAGTCTTGGAATATCGCTGATGAATGTGAGCCGCGGTGTGCAGGAACTGGAAGAACTGGGGCTTGTTGAGACGAGAAAAAAGGGCAGAAGCTCTATGGTCTGCACCAATTATGATACCAGGACACTTTATAATAAAGCTTCTCCATATCTGAGAGATCCTGTGCAGAAGAGGCTCTATGTGAAGACAGAGAGCTGGCTGGATGCACTTCCAAGGGCAGGAGAGGAAGCAGCTGTTCTGTTGGGAGCAGCATATAGTAAGAAGAATTGCCCGGTAAGGGCGATTGAGAAGCGTATTTTTCTGGAACAGTCAGATCGGATTACTGTGGTAGATCCTGCCTGGGACACCAGGACAGAATACCTGGAATTGGAAGTATGGCGGTATGATCCGGTGAAATTTGCGCATGATTCTATTGTGGATTCATTTTCATTAGCTTTGTCCTTCAAGGGAGAGTTGGATGAGGCTGTGAAATTGAATATAAATAAGCTTTTAATGTAGCGAATGCTACGGCACCTTGAAAAGTGTATAGTAATGTAAGCGTAATTGTAAAAAATGGATAATACCAAGGGGTATTTTTGTGCATTTTTCTGAAAATGACATAATATATTAAAATAATGTCAAATTTGTTTGAAAAATATGAAAAAATGCGCTATTATTATCTCAACATTTAAGAAAAGTCTGCAAGGATAACAGATTATGTAAACCTATTACTGGATGTGTAAGGCTAAATGCAGGTTACATAATAAATTGAAAAGGGTTGAAAGGGGAAAAATTATGTTAGTAGCGAAGAAAGAGGCAGTAAAGATTGATGTTGCAAATAAGAAGCCACTTATTAGAAAGAACCAGTCCACGGGAGAAATGGTTGCCGGCTTTTTAGATCCAGAATCAGGAGTTTTCGAAGTAGCAATGGAGATTACTGATGAAAGAGACATTGATGAATTTCTTGACCGCTATGATTTATCGGTGGTAATGATTTCCAAAATGTAATTGTAACTCGATATTGGGAGTATCGAAGTTGTAATGAAATGATTTCAGGTGCAATTAAAAGCTTATAGGAAAACGGAGGCAGATGGGACTGCTTCCGTTTTTTTACTTGCAAATAAGTTCAAAATGTGTAACTATATAGCTGCGCATGGTATCAGGCTATGCACAGAACCTTGACAAGAGCATATAGTAATATAAGATTTCCAGACACATGTTATCTCATCTAGCGCCATGCACCTGTTGGATACAGGTTGACGAGGAAAAGGGTTATCGAAAATTCGGCGGACGCCCTTTCGTACCGCTTCCAGTGCGAGATGTACCGGCAAATATGCAGGTGACTGCAAAACAAATACGGTATAAGGAAGCTTTGAATAACTGTAAAATATGAAGTTTAAATTTTTAAATATAGAAAGGTGAGAATAACAATGTGTGGAATTATTGGATATATAGGACATAGAAATGTACAGGAAGTATTATTAAAAGGACTTGAGACTTTGGAGTACAGAGGATATGATAGTGCTGGAATTGCATTGCTTGGTGAGAGCGGACATATTCAGGTAAGAAAAAAGGCAGGCAGAGTGCAGGAGCTGATGCAGCTGTGTGAGACTTTGTCAGCTGACGAAGCAAGATGTGGAATCGGTCATACCCGTTGGGCTACCCATGGTGGTGTAACGGATGCCAATGCACATCCCCATGCTTATGGACGGGTGACACTGGTGCATAATGGAATTATAGAGAACTATCAGGAACTGGCAGCAAAGTACGGCTTTGGCGATAAGCTTTCCTCCCAGACGGACACAGAAGTGGTAGCTGCACTTCTGGATTACTATTATGAGGGTGATCCTGGTGTGGCTGTTTTCCAGACTGTGAGAGAACTGAAAGGAACCTTTGCACTGGCTGTTCTTTTTGAGGATATTCCTGATACAATTTATGCAATTCGTAATGTAAGCCCGATTATTGCAGGCGTAGGCAAGGATGCAGGAGAGTCTTTTCTTGCTTCTGATGTAACAGCGCTCACCGATTATGTGGAGCAGTATTTTGTGCTGCCTGAATATACACTGGCTGCGTTATCAGAAGATGGAATCACTCTTACAAATGATAAGGGAGAGATTATTGAACCTAAGATGCTTCGTGCAGATTGGAAGATTGGCTCTACAGGCAAGTGCGGCTATGACTACTATATGGAGAAAGAGATCATGGAGCAGCCAAGAGTGATGACTGAGACACTGCTTAGCAGACTTAAAGGAGGACTGCCTGATTTTACAACAGATCAGATCCCGGATAGCCTGTGGACACAGTATGATAAGATTACCATTATTGGATGCGGAACTGCCATGCATGCAGGGCTGGTAGCTAAAGGAATGCTTCAGGGCATATTGGGGATACCTACAACTGTAGAGATTGCATCAGAGTTTATTTATGAGCATCCGGTAGTAGATGATAGGACACTGGTAATTGCAATTTCCCAGTCAGGAGAGACTATAGATACACTGGAAGCCCTGCGCTATGCCAGAAGAAAAGGAGCAGGTAATGTATCTATCGTGAATGTAAAAGGCTCTACGATTACAAGAGAAAGCCAGTATGTCTTTTACACCAATGCAGGTCCTGAGATTGCGGTGGCAAGCACCAAGGCATATACAACACAGCTAATGGCACTTTATCTGATTGCATGCAGAATTGGTTATGTAAGAGGCAATTATACGAAACAGCAGGCAAAAGACTTCATTCAGGATATGAAGCAGCTTCCTTCTTATATTGAGAAGATTCTGGAGAACAGAGAGCAGATACATGAACTTGCAGGAATGCTGCAGCATGCAGAGGATGTATTCATGATAGGCAGAGGTCTTGATTATACAGCACTTCTGGAAGGTTCACTCAAATTAAAGGAGATATCCTATATTCATTCTGAAGCCTATGCTTCAGGAGAGTTGAAGCATGGAACGATAGCACTTGTTACACCACAGACTCCTGTTGTGGCACTTGTTACACAAAAAGAAGTGATATCCAAGGAGCTGTCCAATGCAACAGAGGTAAAAGCCAGAGGGGCAAAAGTTATCATGCTGACAAGAGAGGCTGTCGAACTGGAGAACAGAGAGCAGTGGGATGCTGTATATGAACTGCCGGCTCTTCGCGATGAGCTAATGGTATTCCCGGCAGTAGTCGTACTACAGCTTATGGCATTCTATGTATCACGGGATAAAGGACTGGACGTAGATAAGCCACGTAACCTTGCCAAAGTAGTTACGGTAGAATAAAAAAACTCACGAACAGAATTCGTGAGTTAAGATTCAGAGAAGGTGAGCATGTGTATGGAAATCTTAAAATTATGCTCTCCACAATTTAATAGTATCAATGAGCTTGCGTTTTTCATCGTCACTGAACTGGGAAACAAGCTCCATAATTTCATTATCCAGGGCGGTCTGCGTATAGCTCTCGTCCATACATCCTACCAGAGAATCAAGAGTGGTATGGGTAAGTTTTGCAAAAAATACCAGCATTCGCAATGACATGGCAGTTCTGCCATTTTCTACATTGCAGATATAACCGGGGGTTGCATCCAATGCCTTTGCAACTTGTTCCTGCGTCAGATTGTTATCAATTCTTAATTGACGGATCTTGGATGCAAGATCTGTATCTGTATTGGATTTCATGGTAATACTCCTTTTGTAATACAATATATTTTATCTGTTTTAAAACAACACAAAATCCGGCATGACCGGATTCTGTAAGTACGGAGACGGAGGGATTCGAACCCTCGTGCCCCGAAGGGCTAACGCATTTCGAGTGCGCCCCGTTATGACCGCTTCGATACGTCTCCATTATATAAGATGAACCAAAATAATATTGGTATTCTGCGTGCAATTCTGAAACAAGGTGTGCCTCAGAATTGTGCTTGTGTGTGGATTTTTGTTACATAAAGTAACAAGTAATGAAACATTACGAAATTTAATTATAATGAATCGTGCCTAAGTAGTCAAGATGTGATACAATATATTTTAGATTGCGTGTAACGAAAGGAGAATGGTTATGGGTACATTTGTGGAAGGAATGAAAAAGAACTATTTTATCTCGGCAATTCTGACGATTGCCCTGGGGGCAGTGCTGGTCATATGGCCGGACTGGTCAGGCAGGATATTGTGTTATCTGCTGGGGGCAGCATTGATTCTTATGGGTGGAATCCAGCTGATTGTCTGCATCAGGGCAGAGAGAATCGGCTTTTATTCCAAATTCAGTATGCTGATGAATATTATTCTGATTTTATTGGGGGTCTGGGTATGTATACGACCTGATACGGTTCTGTCTCTTGTGCCGGTCATTATAGGGATTGTCATGCTGATCCACGGTTGTATGGATTTACAGTTTACAATGGATATTAAGCATGCCGGCTCAGGCAAATGGTGGATAGCACTGATTTTTGCGCTGGTTACGCTGACACTTGGAGTATTTCTTGTAATGCATCCTTTTCTGGCTTTTGAGATTACGATGCTGATTATTGGTATTGGTTTATTATATGATGGAATATCAGATCTGGTACTGATGATTGTGGCAGCGTATGCACAACATCAGTCAGATAAAAGGATACGGGAGTTTGCTGCAAATGCAGAGAGCGGTATTCAAAAATAAAGTTGTTCATGTTATGAAAATGCGCTATAATCGTATCAAACAGAGATAGGAGGGGATTTGCATGATCAGAATTGGTTTGTTAACAAGTGGCGGAGATTGTCAGGCTCTGAATGCTGCCATGAGAGGTGTGGCGAAGGGCTTGCTCAATTCCGACCAGGATGTGGAACTGTACGGATTCCTGGATGGTTATAAAGGACTGATTTATGGCAATTACAAGACACTTGCATTTTCGGATTTTTCAGGTATCCTGACAAAGGGCGGCACCATACTTGGCAGTTCACGATGCCCTTTTAAGAATATGCGTGACCCGGATGAGAATGGTCTGGATAAAGTAGCAGCGATGAAGCAGAATTATTACAAGCTTAATCTCAACTGCCTTGTCATTCTTGGTGGTAATGGCACACACAAAACAGCGAATCTTTTAAGGGAAGAAGGCCTTAATATTGTAACACTGCCAAAGACCATTGATAATGATCTGTGGGGAACAGATATGACATTTGGTTTCCAGAGTGCTGTGGATATTGCAACACAATGTATAGACCAGATCCATACAACCGCAGCTTCCCATGGCCGTGTATTTATTGTTGAAGTTATGGGACATAAGGTGGGATTTCTGACTCTGAATGCAGGTATGGCAGGCGGGGCAGATATTATTCTGATTCCTGAGATACCATATGATATTGATAAGGTAATCGAAGCAATCAACAAGCGTGCCCAGAGAGGAAGCAGATTTACAATTCTTGCAGTGGCAGAGGGCGCTATTTCCAAGGAAAAAGCCAAACTGTCCAAAAAGGAATATAAGAAATCCATGGAAGAGTACAAATATCCAAGTGTTTCTTATGAAATTGCAGACCAGATTACCAAGAAGACAGGTATGGAAGTCAGAGTTACTGTTCCCGGACATACACAAAGAGGTGGAAGCCCTGATCCTTACGACAGAGTATTTGCAAGCAGACTGGGTGCAGAAGCTGCACGCCTGATTCTGGAAGGTGAATATGGCTACATGGTAGGTTATGTAAACCGCGAGATTGTAAAAGTGCCTCTGGAAGATGTTGCGGGTAAGCTGAAAATGGTAGACCCGAATTCCACGATTGTGCAGGAAGCAAAAACATTAGGAATTAGTTTTGGAGATTAAAGAACATGTCATATACGGCATTATATAGAAAGTTTCGCCCTGACAGATTTGAAGATGTAAAAGGTCAGGATCATATTGTTACAACATTGAAGAATCAGATCAAGGCAGACCGTATTGGACATGCATATCTATTTACAGGTACAAGAGGAACCGGAAAGACTACAATTGCCAAGCTTTTTGCCAAGGCAGTGAACTGTGAACATCCGGTAGATGGAAGCCCCTGTGGGGAATGCCGCAGCTGTAAGACTATTGCTTCGGGGGCTTCAGTAAATGTAATCGAGATAGATGCTGCATCAAACAATGGTGTAGATAATATCAGAGAGATTATTGATGAAGTATCCTATTCACCGGTAGAGGGTAAATATAAGGTATACATTATTGATGAAGTACACATGTTGTCTATAGGGGCATTCAATGCATTACTGAAAACATTGGAGGAGCCCCCTTCTTATGTCATCTTTATATTGGCGACTACAGAAGTGCATAAGATTCCAATTACCATATTGTCCAGATGCCAGCGCTATGATTTTAAACGAATCAATATAGATACAATTGCTGACAGACTGCAGGAGCTGATGGACAAAGAACAGGTCGCCGTACAGGATAAGGCATTACGTTATATTGCCAAAACTGCGGATGGTTCCATGCGAGATGCATTAAGTCTGCTGGATCAGTGTATTGCTTTCCATTTTGGAGAGAAACTGACCTATGACAAGGTATTGGATGTGCTGGGTGCTGTAGATACCAGAGTATTCAGCGAATTGCTTGGTTTTATCCGTGAGCAGAATATAGTCGGCTGTATCTCACTTCTGGAAGAAGTCGTGATGCAGGGCAGGGAATTGACTCAGTTCGTGGCAGATATTACCTGGTATCTGAGAAATCTTCTGCTGGTCAAAACATCGGACAGTGATATAGAAGATGTCATTGATGTCTCCAGTGATAACCTGGTACGTCTCAAAGAAGAAGCACAGCAGCTTGATGCGGAGACTATCATGCGCTACATCCGTATTTTCTCAGAATTGTCAGGGCAGGTAAAGTATGCTACCCAGAAGAGAATCCTGATAGAAATGACATTGATCAAATTATGCAGACCTCAGATGGAGACTACAAATGACGCGGTAGTAGCCAGATTGGAGAATCTGGAAGATAAAATTGAAAAAGGGATTGTACAGGCAGCACCTGTTGCGGTACAATCAACGGGTATGACTGCACAGATTCCCCAGCCCAGACCCCAGCTTCCAAAGGCAATTCCTGAGGAAGTGCGGGAGATCGTGAATAACTGGGCAGGAATTGTTTCGCAGGCGACACCTCCATTGAAGGTTTATTTAAAAAATGCAAGATTAAGCCTGGGTGGGGACAACAATCTGATGATTGTCGTAGAAGATGGACTTCCCTATGATTATCTCAAAGAACCCGACAATAAGAGCAGGGTTGAGGATATGATAGCGTCTTTTTTACAAAAGGAAGTAACCGTCCATATAGAGAAGATGCAGGAAGGACGAAGCTTTGAAGAAAGCTATGTAGACCTGAGTAAGCTTACAGATATGGACATAGAAGTAGTAGAAGAATAAGGAGGATTATATAAATGGCAAAAAGAGGTGGATTTCCAGGTGGCATGGGTATGCCTGGTAATATGAATAATCTGATGAAACAGGCACAGAAGATGCAGCGTCAGATGGAAGAAGGACAGAAGGAATTAGAAGCAAAGGAATTCAGCGCCAAAGCAGGCGGTGGAGCTGTTGAAGTAACTGTATCCGGTAAGAAAGAAGTTCTTAAAGTACAGCTTTCTCAGGAAGTTGTTGACCCGGATGATATTGAAATGCTTCAGGATCTGATTATGGCTGCTACCAATGAAGCACTGAGAATGGCAGATGAAGCAAACAATGAATTAATGGGTAAGATGACAGGTGGACTTGGCGGAGGATTTCCTTTCTAATGGACCTGTATAGCGGATATATCAATCAGTTGATCGAACAGTTTGCCAAGCTTCCCGGAGTCGGGAATAAATCAGCACAGAGACTGGCTTTGCATATTATCAATATGCCCAAGGAGCATGTAGAGCGTTTTGCCAAAATTATGGTAGATGCCAAGAATAATATACATTATTGCAAATATTGCTACACACTTACGGATGAAGAGGTATGCCCTATCTGCGCCAATCCCAAGAGAGATCATACTACGATTATGGTAGTAGAGAATATCAGGGATCTGGCAGCATATGAGAAGACCGGTAAATTCGAAGGTGTATATCATGTGCTGCATGGGGCAATATCACCTATGCTGGGAATAGGACCGGGAGACATTAAATTAAAAGAATTGATCAAGCGTCTTGAAGGTGACGTGAAGGAAGTCATTATTGCAACCAATTCCAGCCTGGAAGGAGAGACAACAGCGATGTACATTTCCAAGCTGATCAAACCTACCGGTGTGAAAGTGACGAGAATCGCCAGTGGAGTACCGGTCGGCGGAGATCTGGAATGCATAGATGAAATGACGTTATTAAGAGCATTAGAAGGTAGAGTGGAATTATAAATTATATAAATGGAGGGATGAGATATGTCAGTTCGTACAAAAGTATTTGGAACAATGAAAGATGGACATAAAGTAACTCTGTATAGTATACAGAATCAGAATGGTATGATTGCAGAAGTTATGGATTATGGTGCAATTCTTGTGAATCTGTTAGTACCTGATCACAAAGGTGAAGTAGATGATATTGTTCTGGGCTATGATAAATTGGAAGATTATTATGTAAATGGCTGTTTCTTTGGCGCAGTGATCGGACCAAGCGCAAACCGTATTGCAAAAGCCAGATTCAGTATTGATGGAGTTACATATCAGTTACCTGCAAATGACAATGGGAACAATCTTCACAGTGACCATGTAAACGGTTATCCCAAGAGATTATGGAATGCCGAGATAGTGGGGAATGGCGTTCGCTTTACCTTGGATGATCCCGATGGCTCCATGGGATTTCCGGGAAATAAACATGTAGAAGTCACTTATACATTGACAGAAGAGAATGAATTAAGACTGGATTATCATGTAACAAGTGACAAAAAGACATTAATAAACATGACAAATCACTCATATTTCAATCTTGCAGGACACAATGCAGGAAGTATTCTGCAGCATAAGCTTCAGATACTTGCAGATGCATATACCCCGGTGATACCGGGCTCTATTCCTACAGGCGAGATTGCTCCTGTAAAAGGTACACCATTTGATTTCACCACACCTGTTGTAATAGGTGAGCGCATCGAGGATGACAATGAGCAGCTTAAATTAGGACAGGGCTATGATCATAACTGGGTACTGGATCACTGCGATGGCTCAGTCAGAAAGATTGCAGAAGTAACGGAGCCTGTTAAGGGCAGGACAATGACAGTATATTCAGACCAGCCGGGTATGCAGTTCTATGCTGGCAACTGTATTTCACCTCATAAGGGAAAAGCAAATGCAGAGTATGGCAAGAGATGTGGTCTGGCACTGGAGACTCAGGCATATCCTGACTCAGTAAACAGAGAGAACTTCCCGGATGTTATCTATGGACCGGATAGAGAGTACAAAACAACAACTATTTATAAATTGTCCTGGTAGAATATTCCATTTATAGCAGGATAAATAAGACAAATCGACTCTGAGCAGTCGATTTTTGTCTGTAAAAATAAATATGCGGGTGTTTGCTTCGACAGATTATGCGTAATGAATATGCTACGATATTTCCTGATAGATTACAGAGTTTATGGGAATGAACCTGACAGGGAAGGGTGGAATGAGACATGGCGCAGATTCCGGTGAACACGCGGGCAGTAGGTGATCCCAAAGGAGATTATCTGCTGTACCTTGAGGATTATGTACATACTTTTATCAGAAAAGTGTATCAGGAGGACTCTACACAGGGGAAGAAACGTGAGATTTCTCTGTGGGGGTATGGATTTGAAGAACAGGGAAGGGTGTATCTGGTGATATCCGGGGCAATAGACCAGTCGCTGCCTGCGGTATCAGGAGAAAGATTTTTCCCTTCCTGTTATTGTATAGGACAGGCTACCATACAGGAGGGCACGGATACACAGATCGGGTTGGAAATAACAGCACCTGATGGAAGCAAAATAGTAGTGCGCGATTTTTATATTTATTATGATCAGAATGAAGAAATGCAGAATTATCTGATAGAGTGGAATCTGACACATAATAAGGGCAGGATTCGCACCCAGTCAGAGGATGCTGTGCGTTTTACCAGAATGACGCAGGCATGCAACAGAGAGGAAGCCAGAGTAAGTTATCTGTGGAATGCCATGAATCTGCTCAGTCTTGGTTTGATGGTGTGTGTGGCGGCTTTTGGCATCATATCCGTTAATAATTATCACAAAATGAAAGATATGGAGAACAAGATTGCCTATATTATGTCAATGCCCCAGGAAGCGCTGGCTGCAATGAGCGGACAGCTATACGAAGAGAAGGGCACCTGGGAAGAACAGCTGGATAATGTGGTGCAGACCCAGGATACAACAGAAACGACACAGGAAGAGGACTCCTTGCAGAAGCAGGCACAGCTTATGCAGACGACAGAAGCTGCGCAGGCAGCAGAAGAGCAGCAGACGTATGCGGAAAATGCGCAGACGCAGGAGGCGGTGGTTCAGGATACAGCAGCACCGGCGATGCAATATTATATTGTACAGCAGGGAGATACACTTCGAAGCATCAGTTACCGGGTGTATGGAACGTATGATATGGTATCTGCAATCTGTGCGTGGAATGGAATAGAGGACGCAGACAGTATACTTTATGGACAAAGGCTTTTACTTCAAACAGAATAATGGTATACTGAAAGACAATAAACCTACATAGAATAACAGCACCATGCTGCAAGATACAGGGGGAGAATATGGCAGACCTGAACAAGGCAAAGAGAAACCCTTTTCTGAAAAGTGGAAAGAAAGAAGAAAAAAATACAAACAAAACAGATACGCCCTTACAACATAAGCTTGCAAGACACAAGGTGCTTATGATATACAGAATCTGCTTTGTCGTGGCACTGGTTTGTGTCTTTTTGGTCTGCGCATATATACACTGGAAGAATCTGCAATACACGGATTATGAAGTAAAACAGCAATATGAATGGTCCAGATCACAGGAAGCGCACAGTATTAATCTTGCCAATACCCTGTTTACCTACAGTAAAGATGGTATGAGCTGTACAGATGCCAAGGGAAAAGTCATTTGGAACCAGACCTATGAAATGCAGGACCCCATGGTTCGGACATGCTCAAATGTAGTTGCAGTAGGTGATTATAATGGACGTAATATCTATGTGTCAGATACAGCCGGCAACCTGGGAACGATAGACACAACAATGCCAATCAGAGATTTCTGCGTGGCTTCTAATGGGGTAGTGGCAGCAGTTCTGGATGATTCAACGGTTACGGCAATCTATCTTTACAGCGTTGCAGGAGAACAGCTGGCATATTTTAAAACAACTATGAGTAAATCAGGATATCCTGTGGCAATTGCCATATCTGATGATGGCAAGCAGATTGCAGTATCTTATTTAAAGGCGGAGAATGGCAAGGTGACTTCCAGCGTCGGCTTTTATAATTTCTCCTCAGTTGGACAGAATTATACAGATAACCTCGTAGGAGGATACGGTTACGCAGATGCAGTAGTGCCTTTGATTTCTTTTATGAATAATGATACTGTATTTGCTGTTGCAGATAACAGACTTATGTTTTATCAGGGCAGGCAGAAACCGGTCAGCCTGACAGATATGTTGATTTCAGAAGAGATTCAGAGCGTATTCTATGATAAAGATCATGTCGGACTTGTCTTTTATAATTCAGGAGCAGAGACTACGTATCGAATGGAACTTTATGATACATCAGGTAAGAAAGTCAGAGAACTTGCCTTTGACCTGGAATATAAGGACATTATTTTTGATACAGCAGGCATTATTATCTATAATGATGAGAACTGTGTGATTTATGACTGGGATGGCAGATTGAAGTATCAGGGAGATTTCAGAAACCGCGTAGAATGTATGATTCCTACAGGCAATATTGCCAGATATACATTGGTAACGACAGACAGCATACAGAACATACAGCTGCAATAGTTAATGCATAAAATACAACGAGGGATATATGGATATTAATATAGTTTGGATCATAGCAGTGTTGTTACTGGCTGCAGGTGCAGTCAAGGGATTTCGTAAAGGACTGGTAGAAGGTGTGGTGCGTATCACTTCTTATGTGATAGGCATCATAGTACTTATTGTATTGGTAAAAGGAATTGGAAGCTTTATTCAGGGAAGTATATTGAATGTCCTTATGGCACTCATACTTCTTGTGGTTATCAGATTGTTGCACAGGATCATCAAACTGTTACTTGACTCCTGCAGGCTGGTCAGCCGATTGCCTGTAGTCAAGTGGCTGGATCGACTGGGAGGAACACTGCTTGGAATAGCACAGATGGTATGCCTGATATGGGCGCTTTTTATTCTGTTTGGATATTTTGATATACTGCATCTGAATGGCTGGATACTGGAAATGGTCAATCAAAGCAGGCTGCTTAGTCTGTTGTATCATACCAATTATATTATCCGGCTTATGCAGGTTATGTAACCTGGTCCGTTTCGAATCATAAAAAAGATTAAAAAAATCATAAAATGTGATTGACTTTTGGAAAATGAAATGATATGATAAATTTCGCCGTTAAGAGTGATTCAAATGATAAAAATTTGAATTATGTAAATATAAAAAAGTGCTTGACAAAATACAATGATGCATGATAGACTATCAGAGTTGTGTCAAACATGAACAACGGTAAGAACCTTGACAAATAAACAGTAATGCAACCCTGAAAATTCTATTGAGAAAGTTT
>OAWC01000038.1_pt1 | contig 142701 bp, 131 predicted proteins | sample 1495331 | NCBI WGS metagenome assembly OAWC01 (sample SAMEA2580115, study PRJEB22360) | human gut metagenome | biome: human gut; feature: human-associated habitat; material: faeces | place: Denmark | collected 2008/2010
AACGCAAAATTAATGAGTTTCATGGTGTGGATAGTGCAGCGAATGAAGTGATTATATTTGGTAATCCATGTACGATGCAGATTATATCTAAACATTGGACCGATGAAAATCTGAAATCTCCAGCAAAACCAGTGAATGCTCCTTAGTGTTAAAAAGATTCGAAGATAGTATAGGGGCATTATCAGAATATATGAATGATCTCAACCCTAAAATTAAGAAAGAAAAAACTGAAATACAGAAATTAAAAAAGTCAATTTTATATATGAAAAATACAGTAGAATACATCAGAAAAAATATATAATGCTAAGCATTTGGAGGATATAACAATGAATGAGTACACGCCATATCTGATTGCGGTGGGCGCCGTTTTGGTTTCGATTTTAACCATTTATTTTTCAGTAAAGATTTATAAGAAGAAAAAGCGTGCATTGGAGGCTGAAATAGAAATTGCACATGAGAACCTTCGTAGAAAGGAGATTGAAACTCAAAATAAGCTAAATCAAATGGAGCAGAGTGCTAATGATCGCATAAGAGCGGCAGAGAATGAGCTGCACAGAAGGACTGAAGAATTTAATGGTAGAGTGGATCAATTTAATAAGGAACAGAAGCTACGAGAAAGTCTAGAAGGAAAATCGGATAGGGATGTAATTATTGAGATGCATGTTAAGGCTGAAAGAATTTCAGATGCGATATGTAACATTGAAAGTAAATTAGTAGGAGTGCAGGATTATTCTGATCATCTAGTTTCTTTAGAAAGCAATTTAGTCGAGTCTGTTAATGATTTGGAAAAATCACTTGAAGATTCAGTTGGCCAGTTGGAGACAGAATTAAGATTCTCATTGAGTGATATGGATTCTACAATTAGAGATGCTATATCCGAGAATATGAATTCTTTGGATGAGAGTGATGTTAGGTCAGCTTGCGCAGACGCAATGAATTATGACTGCTATTCATTTAAATCAGATATTGAAAGTGCTGTACAAAGTGCAATTAGTTCCGAGTTAGATTCTAAATTTAGTGATCTTGATTGGAAATTAAGCAATATCGAATCAAAACTTGATAGTTAGATATTTTTTTCAACGGTAATATAAAGATACAAATCACCTGTATAGGTCAGAGGTGCTTATGGAAGGATATATGACAATTAAACAGGCAGCTGAAAAATGGGATGTTACCCCTAGAAGAATTCAATTTCTATGTTCCAAAGGGCGTATAAAAGGAGCAACTAAATTTGGAAGAGATTGGGCGATTCCGGTGGATGCAAAGAAGCCTGGAGATAAGAGAATAACAACCGGAGAGTATAAGAATTGGCGAAAAAAAAGAAATGAGAATTCTATTAAGTAAAGTCCGTATTTTAGGGAATATAATTTATAAAGGAAGGGCACGAAGGGAAAACTTTTTATAGAATTAGATATTGTGAGAATAATGAGGGCATCCACAAATATGATATGTGCACTATTCAACAAAAAGTAGACACCACTTTATATTTTTATACATCATTTAATGAGCATAATACTCCCTATACTGTTTTGGAGTCAGATAATTCAGAGAGTATGCCGGACGTTCTTCATTGAAGAATCTGATGTATTTCTCCACCTCATATGTTATATTTTCATTACTTGTAAGATGGAAATCATTAAATATCTCTGCTTTGATCCAACCGTTGATTACTTCCATGGCAGCGTTATCTGTTGGAGTACCAGCTCGAGACATTGAATAATGGATTTGTATGAAATTCCATTATTAAGATTTAAGACTAATGGCTGTGGTGAAAGAGAAAAGATTGTAGGAATGTTAGATAATCTGGTTGGATAGTCGAGAGGAAATAATCCTATTATAGTGGAGATATCGTACTAAACTTTGAAAGTTTGGTACGATTTTTATATTTATAAGAAAGAGAATGCTCAAAAAGGATTAAAATATTATTGTAGGGAACTTCTTGTAGATTAACAGAAAAATAGGTAAAATATTTTAGTTAAGTTAAATATAAAAATAAATGAGAGTCACCTTAGAGTGGCTCTTATTTTGTATATTTTTAATAAACAGTATATAACAGTTGACAACACACATCAACTGTTATATACTGTTTATCACAAAGGAGAAAACAAAAATATGCATATTATATTAAATCATTCTTCCATGGTTCCGATTTACGAACAGCTTATGGAGCAGATAAAGTCAGAGATTATCCAGTCTGTATTAAAAGAGGGAGAGGCGCTTCCATCTGTGAGGACGCTTGCAGGGGAGCTTCGCATCAGCGCACTGACCGTAAAGAAAGCCTATGACAAGTTAGAAGAGGAAGGCTTTGTTACGACTGTTCACGGAAAGGGAACATATGTGACCGCTTCGGATAAACAGCTTGCGTCGGAGGCGAGAAGATTTGCTGTGGAAGAGGACTTTGACAAAGCCATTGACCGGGCAGTGGCAATTGGCATGAATAAAGAAGAAATCTTAGAGGTTGTAAAGCTTATACTTGATGAGAAATAGAAAGGCGAATTATGATAACAATGCAGAATGTCCGAAAGAAATATAAGGACTTTGAACTGGAACTATCTTTGGAAATACCGGAGGGGAGAATTACAGGGTTTGTAGGAAAAAACGGGGCAGGAAAAAGTACAGCAATTAAACTGATACTTGGACTTGTAAAGCCGGACATGGGAAGCATTTGTGTGCTTGGAAACGAAGGTGGAGAGCTTCCGGCTGCGGTAAAGCAGAAAATCGGAGTATCTTTGACGGAGGCAGGCTTTAGTTCACAATTTACGGTGGAAGATGTCTGGCATATCCTTGCTAAAATGTATCCTGATTTCCAGAAGAATTTTTTTGACCAAAAATGTGAGGCTTTAAAGCTTCCACGGAAGAAGAAATTAAAAGAATTTTCCACAGGTATGAAAGCAAAACTGAGGGTGCTGACAGCAATCAGCCATAAAGCTGATTTGTTGATTTTAGATGAGCCGACCGCAGGGCTTGATGTGGAGGCAAGGAATGAAATCCTTGATTTGCTACGGGAATATATAGCGCAGGACGAGAAGCGCACAATATTGATTACATCGCACATTTCCACAGATTTGGAGTCACTTTGTGACGACATTTATCTCATTCATGACGGAAAAATCATTTTGCATGAGGACACAGATGTTATTTTAGAGCAGTATGGTATTTTGAAGGTGAATGAGGAACAATACAGGACATTAGACAAGACAGCAGTCATAAAAGCGCAGAAAGAAACCTATGGTTACGCCTGCTTTACTAATGACAGAAGATTTTATCAGGAAAATTATCCGCAGATTGTGGTGGAGCATGGTGGAATTGATGAATTAATTCTTATGATGACGGGAGGGTACAGATAATGGCAGGTTTAATAGAAAAAGATATCCGGTTAATGAGGTGTAATAAACAGGCAGTAATTCTCCTTCTTATCATTGGAGTGGTGATAGGGTTACAGAACGAAGCAGTTATCCTGGGGTGGCTGCCGTTTGCAATTAGTATTCTTCTGATAAATACAGTTACTTATGACGAGCTTGATAAAGGATATGGATTTTTGATGACTTTGCCGATTGATGCAGAAATGTATGTGAGGGAAAAGTATATTTTCTGTCTTACAGGAGGAACGGTTTCATGGCTTGTGGCAGCGGGACTTTACATAATCTTGGAAATGAGACAACAGATGCCGATAGACATGACTTCCCAGATTCCTATGGTATTGGTGTTCCTGCCGGTTACGGCATTGTTGATTGCATTATTGATTCCGCTGCAGCTAGTATCCGGAGTAGAAAAGAGCAGAGTAGTCATTTCGGGGGTATGCGGTGTAATGGGAGCGTCTGTCATTGCATTTGCGGAGCTGGTAAAGACAAATGTATTAAGTGCATTTTCGTTTTTGAACCAGATGAATGGCTGGATACTTGCAGGAATTGCAGTGGTGGTGACAGTACTTCTCATTTTGCTCTCTTATGCAATTAGTGTGCGGATTATGGAAAGAAAAGAATTTTAGAAAATATATAAGCGGGACATTCATAAAAGAGTGTCCCGCTTATTAACATATCAGAAATTATCCCCATTCCATCCCCAGTTAGAAACAGCCTGATATTTTACATAGACATGATCTGGTGAGATGCCAAGAACATCATTGAAAATGTCACATATCTGTCCAGTAAGTTTTGAGAATGCAGCCGGATTCTCGCTGCCATAGACACTTACTTCAACCATTGCTATAGGCTCGGCATTGCTTCCTCTGAAGTAGAGCTTGTAGTCAGGTTCAAAGCCGACCATGAGCCAGCTTTCTGACTTGCCGGGAATTGTCTGGATAGCCTGACCTAAACGGGTTTTGATTTCAGTTTCCTGTGCTTCTGTAAGAGAAGTGCTTATCTTAGAATTGATAAATGGCATATGTTACCTCATTTCTGCGCCACAGGCGCGTGTATTCATGTGATGATTATAGCACTTTACATATGTCAAAGAAACATATTAATTGTCAGTACCTTCCTTGATGCCATGGCGCTCTGCATATCCAGTCAGGATAAGTGTGAGCGCACCGTCGCCTGTTACATTGCAGGCTGTTCCAAAGCTGTCCTGAAGTGCAAATATTGTAAGCATAAGGGCAGTTCCAGTGTCGTTAAATCCAAGCACGCCGGTAATAAGTCCGAGCGAAGCCATAACTGTTCCGCCAGGTACGCCAGGTGCGCCGATTGCAAATATTCCGAGAAGCACGCAGAACAGAATCATAGTTCCGGCTGATGGAATAGTGCCATACAAAATCTTTGATACAGTCATGCAGAAAAATACCTCTGTCAGCACTGAGCCGCACAAATGTATATTTGCAAACAAAGGAATTCCAAATGAAACCATGTCCTTTCTCAAAACCTTTGATTTGCCGGCACACTGGAGTGCAACTGCGAGTGTGGCAGCAGATGACATTGTTCCAATTGATGTCAGGTATGCAGGACCGTAATGTCTGATTACTTCAATCGGGTTCTTCTTAGAATACAATCCTGCGATTGTGTAAAGCAGAGTCATCCAAATGTAATGTCCGATTAATACAATAATTATGATTTTCAGGAACACAGGAACCTGCTTTGTTATTGAACCTTCGTATGAGAGTCCGCAGAAAGTGAGTCCGATGAAAAATGGAAGAATCGGTATCATGATTTTTGAAACTATCGCAAGCACGATTTTCTGGAATTCTTCAAGAATATTTGAAATCAATTCTGCTTTTGTCCAAGCGGCAGCAAGTCCAATCATAATCGAGAACACAAGTGCACTCATAACAGGCATTATCTGCGGGATTGATAATTCGAAAACCGCAGCCGGAAGCTCTTTCAATCCATCAGCAGTAGAGGATATTGACAAATGTGGTATCAAAAGATATCCAGATGCTGTAGAGAAAAGTGCAGCACCAACTGATGATGTATATGCGATTGTAACTGCAATCAGAAGAAGCTTTGATGCATTTTTACCCATCTGAGTAATCGAAGGTGCAATAAATGCAATGATTATCAGAGGTATGCAGAAATTAATTATCTGATTGAGAATATATTTCAGAGTTACAACAATATTCAAAATGGCGCGTGAAAATGCATTGCCATCAGTTGAACTTAACAGCAGTCCCACCAGGACGCCAGCAATAACGCCCACCAGCAATTTAAACGGCAGGCTGCGAAAAATACTATTTTTCTTCATTTAATAAATCTCCTTCATTGGTGTAGTTAATAAAAATTATAATATAGGCTGGGAAAAATAACAATGGAAAGGTTTGGGGGATTAGAGAAATAAAAGTGTAATTTAATTAAATTACGCATTGACAATTTAATTAAATGTGATATTATGAAAATGTAATTTAACTAAATTACAGAAAGGAGCTGCGATGAAAATACTGCAATTAAATGATGTAATTAAATTCACAATAGGAAAAAACCCTACAAGAATTAAAGAACAAGAAGTAAATGTATATTCATTAGAAGATTTTGAGAATGATTTATATGGCATAACTACAGAGGGTGATAAATCTGAGTGCATTATTAATCTTATTAAATCTAAAGTAGCACCTGTATCCTTGGATAATCAGAATAAATGTATCACTTCCAATTTTTTAAAATGCGAATTTAATCAGCAGATACTTGATAAGTGGTACTTTTGTTATCAGTTTAATGAGGGAAAAGAATTTGAACAGCAGATAGCAATGTTTCATCAGGGAACTACACTTAGCGTAAAGAAACTGAATATGAAGACAATTGGAGAATTAAAAATCAGATTACCAGATATACAGATGCAGAGAAAGATAGGAGAGATATATAGACAGTCTCTGATTCAAAATCGTTTGATGATAAAGCAGGCGGAAGATATAAAGAAATTAATACTTAATATTATAAGAAAGCTTGAGGAGGAATAAAATATGGCAGAGAGTAAAGATTTATTACAGGTATTGTGGAGTGGAGCAGATGTGCTTCGCGGAAAGATGGATGCTAATGAATATAAGACATATTTATTGGGATTAATCTTTTATAAATATTTATCAGATTCATATTTAGCAAAGGCATATGATTTGTTGAATGATGAGACTCCAGATAATTTACAGGAGGCACAGAAGCAATATGAGGAAGTAATGAAGACCGAGGATGCTAATGATTTGATACAGGAATTAAGAGAGACTATGCATTACACACTTGATCCTGATATGACTTATGTAAGCATATTGAATGATGCTAAATCAAATGCATTTAACAGGGAAAAGTTACAGGCTGCATTTAACCGTATTCAGGAATCAGATGAATTATTTAACGGATTGTTTGCAGATGTAGATTTATATTCAAATAGATTAGGAACAGGGGATTTAAAGCAGAGTGCAACAATAGCAGAAGTAATAAAGGTTCTTGACGGAGCAGATCTGATTCATGCCAAAGGGGATGTCCTTGGAAATGCATATGAATATTTAATAGGACAGTTTGCCTCAGAAACAGGAAAAAAAGCAGGGGAATTCTATACTCCACATGGACCAGCACAGATTCTATGTAGAATTGCAATGACAGGACAGGAAGATAAGAGAGGATTACAGGTGTATGATCCGTGTATGGGTTCTGGCTCGTTAATGCTTAGTTGTAGAAATTATTCAAAAGAGCCAGATTATATCAGATATTATGGACAGGAACTTATGCCATCAACTTACAACTTAGCTAGAATGAACATGTTTCTTCATAGAGTACATCCAGAAAATCAACATTTAAGAAATGGTGATACACTTGACGCAGATTGGCCTACTGATGAAGAAACAGAATTTGATGTTGTAACAATGAACCCACCTTATTCAGCTAAATGGTCAGCGTCAGAAGGCTTTAAGCAGGATGAGAGATTTATGGATTATGGTGGGAAGCTGGCACCTAAGTCAAAAGCAGATTATGCATTTTTGCTTCATGGTTTTTATCATTTGAAACAAACAGGAACAATGGCAATTGTACTTCCTCATGGAGTGTTATTTAGAGGAGCTGCAGAAGGAACAATCAGAGAAACTTTATTAAAAAATGGTTCAATATATGCAGTAATTGGTTTGCCAGCCAACATGTTTTACAATACGTCAATTCCGACATGTATAGTTGTTCTTAAAAAACATAGAGAAGGAAGAGATGTCCTTTTTATTGATGCTTCAAATCTTTATGAAAAAGAGAAAAAACAAAATGTAATGAATGAAGAACATATTGATAAAGTACTAGAGCTATACAATAACAGGAAAACAGTAGATAAATTTGCATATCTGGCTTCTTATGATGATATAAAGGCTAATGATTATAATCTGAACATTCCAAGATATGTAGATACAAGTGAGGAAGAGGATGAGATAGATATAAAGTCGCTTATTGAAGATATAAAAGAGACAAATAAAGCAATTAACGAGAATAATGCTAATTTGGTAGATATGCTTGGAAATCTTACATTTAGTTCATCAGAGACAGAAACAGCAGTCAAGGAATTAATAGATATGCTCAAGGAGGTGTAAGGATGGGAAATACACCAAATATAAGATTTAAGGGATTTACTGATGATTGGGAACAGCGTAAGTTGGGGGACGTGTTTGAACAAACAGCAAACATTGTGAATCCGAATGAAGAAAAAATTGAGTTATGGAGTTTAACTGTTGAAGATGGACTGACATCTAAAACAGAAAGATATAACCGAGAATTTCTTGTTAAGAAGGACAATAATTTTAAAGAAGTTCGTCCGGGAGATATTGTTTATAATCCGATGAATATGACATTGGGTGCAGTTGGATATAATGGAATGTCTAAAAGTGTGGCGGTTTCGGGATATTATACGACAATGATTGCTAATGAAGGATACGATTCATATTACATAAATACTTGGTTGAAAGGTCCACAGGCAATATCATTATATAAGATTTTTGCGACAGGATCTTTGATTGAAAAGCAAAGAGTTCAATTTTCTACTCTTTCAATCATTCCTGCGACATTTCCGAATTATGAAGAACAACAGAAAATTGGACAGTATTTTTCCAACCTCGACCACATTATCACTCTTCATCAGCGTAAGTGTGATGAAACAAAAAAACTGAAAAAGTTTATGCTTCAAAAAATGTTTCCGAAAAAAGACGAGAAAAAACCAGAGATTAGATTCGCTGGTTTTACTGACGATTGGGAACAGCGTAAGTTGGGAGAAACTTTAAAATATGAGCAGCCAGGAGCGTATATAGTCGATAGTACAGATTATGATGATAGTTATGAAACACCTGTATTAACGGCAGGGCAAAGTTTTATTTTGGGTTACACCAATGAAACAGATGGAATAAAAAATGCTAGTCCTGATAATCCGGTAATAATATTTGATGACTTTACAACATCATCGCATTTTGTTGATTTTCCCTTTAAAGTCAAGAGTTCTGCAATGAAACTTCTTACTCTTAAAGATGAAAGTGATGATATTTATTGCATCAATAATATACTTAAAAATGTTGATTATGTTCCCGCATCTCATGAGCGACATTGGATATCAATTTTTTCAGAATTTGATGTAACTATTCCACATAGCAAAGATGAACAAAAGAAAATCGGAGACTATTTCCGCAACCTCGACCACCTCATCACTCTTCATCAACGTAAGTGTGATGAAATAAAAGAAATAAAGAAATTCATGTTGAAAAATATGTTTCCACAGAAAGGATAATGATTATGGCAGAATTAGAATCAGTAATTGAAAAAAGGCTTATAGATCAGCTTTGCAGTGGGGAATCTCAATGGACATACAGACCAGATATTAGAACAGAAGAGGATTTATGGAATAACTTTAAATATATTCTTGAACAGAATAATAAAGCTAAATTAGATGATATTCCGCTTAGCAAATCAGAGTTTGCAAAAGTGAAAAACGATGTGTCACATGCCTCATTCTATGATGCTGGAAAGTGGTTGGTTGGAGAAAATGGAAAAGTATATGTTCATGTTCAAAGAGGAAATGAAACACTACATCTGGTTGTAATGAATAACGAGCATGTAGCAGGTGGTTCAAGCGTTTATGAAGTAATTAACCAGTATCAGGCGTTTAAAGAGGAAAATGATGAGAACTCAAGAAACAGACGCTTTGACGTAACACTCTTGATTAACGGAATACCATTAATTCATATTGAGTTAAAAAACAAAGAGCATTCCTATATGGATGGATACCGTCAGATAAAGAAATATATAGCAGAGGGAAAGTTTCATGGCATTTTTTCAAATGTGCAGATGTTTGTAGTTAGTAATGCTATTGATACAAAATATTTTTCGGCAGCAAGAGATACGGAATTGAACAAAAAATTCCTCACAGGATGGATTGACAGAGAGAATGTGCCAGTATGTAACTACATTGATTTCACACAGGCGGTACTTAGAATTCCAGAAGCACATGAGATGGTAACTAAGTATACAGTCCTTGATAATGACAAGAAGAAACTGCTTATTCTAAGACCATATCAGATTCATGCTATTGAGGCGATGAGGGAAGCTTCAAAAGCTGGAAAATCAGGATATATATGGCATACAACTGGTTCTGGAAAAACAATGACATCATATAAGGCTACAAGAAATCTATTAATGGATATACCATCGATACAGAAAACTATCTTTTTAATTGATAGAAAAGACTTGGATATGCAGACTAAAGGTGCGTTTCAGTCATATGCTAACAATGATACTATTGAGGTTGATGATACGGAACATGTTGGCAGCTTAATAAAAAAATTATCAGATGATAACAGGCAGATGATTGTAACTACACGTCAGAAAATGCAGGTTATGATTAACAGGCGTCTTAAAGAGGGGACGAGGGAATATAATAAAATAAAGTCACTCAAAGTAGCATTTGTTGTAGATGAATGTCATAGAGCAGTTACACCACAAACCAAAAGAGATATAGAGAGATTTTTTAGTAATTCTATCTGGTTTGGATTTACAGGAACACCTATATTTGAAGAAAACAAATATGAGCAAAAAGGTGATTTGCCACAGACTACAGAAGAATTATATGGTCCATGCCTTCATAGTTACACTATAAAAGAAGCTATTCATGATGGGGCAGTATTAGGATTTAATGTAGAAAATCTTGGTCCGAAGGATATTTCAAAGGATGAAGAAGAGAAATATTATCATAGTACGAATCATATGAGAAATGTGCTGAACATAATTATTAATCAATCTTTGGCTAGGTTTGGAATGCAAAATGGAAGGGGAAAGACCTATGAAGCTATGCTTACGGTTGAGTCCATAGCAGTTGCACAGAAGTATTACGATATGATTCTGAAAATAAAAGCAGGAGAAGATGAACTTAAAATAAGTGATGAAATAAAGAAAATCTTACCAGATTTTCCTAAAGTAGCAATCACTTTTTCTGTATCAGAAAATGAAGAGGCGTCTCAAGTTAATCAGGATTCAATGAAGAGATATTTAGCATATTATAATAAGCTTTTTGGAACAAAATATGCAATAGACAATATTGGTATATATAATAATAATTTGAATGACAGATTAGCAAGAAAACAGAAATATTACGCTGACAGGGAACAACAGGTAGATATTGTTATAGTTGTTGACAGACTTCTTACAGGTTTTGATGCTCCATGCTTATCAACATTATTTATTGACAGACCACCTATGAGTCCACAGGGATTAATACAGGCATTTTCAAGGACGAATCGATTGTTTGATCAGAATAAGGAATATGGTCAGATTGTTACATTTAGAAATCCAAAAGAATATAAGGAAAAGATAAATGCTGCACTTGTCTTATATTCTAAGGGCGGTATAGGACAGGCAATGGCAGAGGATTGGGATACTGTACTCAGTAACTTCATTCTATCTTTAAAAACAATAAGGACATTCGCACCTACCCCAACAGATGTAATGGGATTATCTAAGAAACAGAAAAAAACATTTATCAAGTTGTTTAGAGATTTAGACCATGATTATGCACATTTGAAATCATTTTCAGCATTTGAACCACAGATGTTGGAACAATATGAATTTAGTCAGCAGGTATATGAGGATTATGCAGCGGTTTACAATAATGTCTTGGAAGAACTAAAGAAAGATCCACCAGACGATACAGTGGAGGATCCAATCCGGGATGATTATGATTTGGTGGCATATAATAAGTTCAAAATTGATTTTGAATATATTGTAGAATTACTGCAAGGATTTGTTGATTTTCTGGATCAAAAGGATATAGAATTTAACGATGAAGAATTTGAACATAAGCTTTCAGAGTTAAAGGAAATAGTAAAAGAATTTGCCGATGATAATCCAAGACTGAGTGATTTATTGTTGCAGGTGTTGAATGAGATTGAACAGGATAAGGCTAAGTTTATGGGGCAGGATATGTCCGTTATCATAAATAAGATGCGCTATACTGCAATAGATACGGAAATAGAAAAGTTTGCAAAGAGGTGGTTTGTTCCATTTGATGCTGTAAAATATGAGGCATATAATTATAAAGATGGGGAACTTGCTAACGGAAATAAGTTAAAGGAGCTTGCTGATTATGCTGGATATAAAGCTAACACTTCTGATGCACTCTCTAAATTGAAATTCAATATAATGCTTATCAGAGAATTTAAGGAAAATCTTATGCCAGAAATTAGTCCTTTAATCGTATAATGAGATGAAGAAAGCTTGTAGTTTTTGCTACAAGCTTTCGTTATCTATAATCAGCGTGCGTATTGAAATTATTAATTCAAGTTAGATAAAGACCTCATAATTAAATCTATATCTTTACTTTCCAGTTCTTGAATAATGTGTAAATATGTCTTCTGTGTTGTTGTTATATTTGAGTGACCTAATCTGCGAGCAACGCTTGCAATTGATACACCAGCAAATAGAAGAAGTGAAGCGTGCGTGTGCCTTAGCCCATGAATTGATATTATTGGAACATCAACTTCCTTACAATGTCTTGCCAGAGTACTGTTAATGGTAGAATTATATATTCTTCCGTTTACAAAAATAGGCTCATCTTCAGGAAGTCTTTTTACAAGCTCCGCAAACTGCATAACAGTTTGCCAGTCTAATGGGATTTTCCGAACAGAAGATTTATTCTTAGTCGGGAGAAAGCCGGTGTGATTCTTGTAATCCCATGTTTTAGAAACAGAAAGCATCTGACGAGATAAATCAAAATCTTTAGGTGTGAGTGCTAACGCTTCCGAGAAACGCATTCCTGTCTTGGCAATCAATAGAATGAGCCAGTCTAAATTAATCTCTGAACTTAAATCAAGATCATCTAATAACTTGTGAAGCTCATATTGATTAAGATATTTGGGTTTCTTTTTTCTAGGTGTTTTGCCTTTAATGATTGCCTTTCTTGTAGGATCTCTCGTTATAAGTCCTTCATCAACTGCATCAAGAATTGCACATTTTAGATGATGGTGGAAATCCATTGTGGTCTGTCGCTCATGCGATAGTGCATAATCATTAAGGAGCTTCTGATATGCAAATCTGTCAAGCTCGGCTAATGTAAGATTAGGAATAAGCTTTTCGAGCCATTGATGAGCCATGTTGTATTTGTTCATAGTGACTGGACGGATAGCGCCTTCTTTGTAAACTGTAATCCACTGCTTATAGTAATCGCAGAATAGGATCGAGTTATTAGTTGTCGTTGTGTACATTTGTAAGTTCTCCTTTCTCGTTGTAATACGCACGCCGATGAAGAGTGATGAGATTATCTAGTTCATTAAAATATTTCCCTATTTGTTCCTGTTCTTTTATTTTTGGTATGGGTAAAGTTTGTTTATAAAGCTCATTCCAAACAATATTTTTTCTGCAAACACTAGCTCCTTCTGTAGAAGCATTCAAGAAAAAATCTTTTGTTGAGTCTTGTTTTACCCATGCCTGAATAAATAATGGATCACACGCTACAAGTTCATAAACCTTGTAAGCTGGCGATATTATTCCATGTTCAAAGCGTAAATTTACATTACAATTCCCTAGATGTAAATTTTGAGAAGACAATATCAAATCATTTTTCTTGACTTTCAAATAGCCTATATTGGACGAGCCTCTAAAATGGCTAAAAAGCTCTGAATTAAGATACATTCCATTAATCGCACATGAAAGTAGTGTATCTTCATTCTCAATTTTTGTTTTTTCACGAGTTTCCTTTAATAAACTTCCAAACTTACGCTGTTCCCAATCATTTCATATTGAAAAAATAAAAAATGGCTTACGCTGATGAAGAGTGATGAGGTGGTCGAGGGACTGAAAACAGTTGCCAATCATAGCCTGTTCTTTCACTGATTTAGGATAAACAATATCAGTATCTTGCATAGCTGATTTTGAGACTGATGTAACTTTTATTCCTTGCATTAAAGGTATCAGCTGGTTATGATATGCTCCAGAATTTAGATAATATCCCAAGTATCCAGTGGCAAATTTTTCTACTGGTCTGTATGGAATAGTATGAAGTCCAGACAGAACAATATCGCCATTCAACCCCGCTATTTCACTGCATTTTCCAACAGTTGAATCCTCTGCTGTATCAGCAACAATCACATCTCCATTCTGCAAAAATGAAGCTTTATATTTAGATAAAACTCTTTCATCTGTTATCATTGGAAGTTGCTCTTTACCAACATCCAATACTTCACCAAACTTGATAAGTACATCTCCATAATGAACATTCTTTGCCACACCCGACTCATTTGATAAGTCAGCTCTGGAAAGTGTGTTATTCTGCAAGCTAACCAGTACGTCCCCCAACTTACGCTGTTCCCAAGTGTCTTTTATTTGACATTATAATATAATGAATTTATCATTATATTAAGAATTTGATTTTATTAATATATATGAAAAGATACTATAATATAATTAAATGAAAGGTAAGAACAAAATGTATAAAAGATCTAGAAAAGAATGTTTAAAAGACATAGGGAAAAAAGAATATGGATTTGATATAGAGCGAGAAGAAATCATATACTTATATCATTGTGGAATGAAATTAAGTAGAAAACAATGGAAAAAATTAGATGAAATAGAAAAAGATGGAGGATGTTCATATAAAAAATGGGAACAGTATATTAAACAAAAATATTTAACTGAAAATAATGAGGAATTTAAGGGCTTTCTGAGACAATTTTTAGTGGTTCAAGAGAATTTTTTGGAGACAGGACAAATAATATGTGCGGCTTTGTTGGGAGCATTGTTTGCAACATTTGCATCTGTTGGGCAAGAAATAATGAGTGGTATTGATGATTTAAGTATATGTAATTTTATTTTATCATTAGTGGTGCAGTTTGTTATTATAGTATTATTTTTTGCTATATGTTCATTCTATGTCATTAGAACGGTAAATAATATTACATTTTTAGAAAAGGCACGAAAGAATATGTGTAAAGATATTCTTGAGATTTTGAAAAAATAATTTATGTTTCATCCACGCAACCAACGCCACCACAATTCCCACTTTTCTGACAACTACAATTGGTGGAATCCACATTTTACATGGGCTATAATACATACATAACAACAGAAAGGACTGACATTATGCTACAGGAAAATCTTATAATGCTGAGGTCAATTGCAGGTAAGACACAGGAGGATATCGCAGAGGTTATTGGAATATCGAGACAGGCATACGCCAAATGGGAGCGTGGTGAAACAATTCCTGATATTGAAAAATGCGGCAGGCTTGCGGAATTTTATGGCGTGACGATGGATTCATTGATTAAGGACGATGTGCAGCTTGAAGGTAAAAGATTGGCGCCTGCACCGAAGGGCAAACATATGTGGGGTGTTGTGACAGTCAACGACCGCGGACAGATAGTTATACCTAAAGAAGCAAGAGATACATTTGGACTGGTGAATGGCAGCAGGCTGGTTGTGCTTGGCGATGACAATGAAGGCATAGCCCTTGTTAAAGCGGAGCAGTTTGAAGAAAAACTTAGCATGGCAATGGCAGTTCTTAGCAAAGATATCAAGGAATGAGGTGTTATGTATGATTTGTCCAAAATGTAATAAGGAGATGAGAAAAGGTTACCTTTTCAGCAGTAAGGACGGTGCATTCAGCTTTGCCGATGAAGTGCCTGGAGTATTTACAAATGCGAGAACAGCCAAAGGATTTGTTGAAATCACATCGCTTAAGGCGAGCCACAGAACGAAAGTGGAAGCTTGTATGTGTGAGAATTGCAGGATAGTTGAATTTGAGTACTAAATACCTGCTGGATTCTGTGCGTATTAATAAGAAAAACCTACGAATTGATGATGCATTGTCAATTTAGTGGGTCAAATCTGAGAAAGATTTCAAGCTTTCAAAAGAAAATGCCTACTATATCGGGAGATTACCTGTTTGTAGTAGGTTTATTTTTTATATTAAATCGACTGTTAATATAGACAAGACTTATTGTCAGTGTAAAAAGTCCACTAATACTTCTTTTATATGTAATCTAGTAGGTTTTTCCTGCAGGTTGCTTTTGTAAACATGTTTTATAGACATACTCAATCTTCATTTTGTGACACTTTGGTAGGCCTTATGATATAATGAAACTATAATCAGAAGAAAGGAGTCACACATGAGCGGACAATCATTCACCATATCACCAATTCCAGATGACATATTTGCAAAGATGCAGGGGAAATCATTTAAGGTCAACTGCACCGTTCCAAGAGAAGATTTGCGGTATCTTAAAGTTTTGCATGTCGGATTTGATGGGAAAACGCACACAGGTGAGCTGATTGTGAGCAGGCTGATTGCTGATGATGTGCTTGATATATTTAAGCAACTTTACGAGGCTGGCTATGAGATTGAAAAAATCAGACTTATTGATGAATATGATGCTGATGACGAGAAGTCGATGAGTGATAATAATTCTTCAGCGTTTAATTTCAGATACATTTCCTATTCAACGAAGCTGTCAAAGCATGCGTTAGGGCTGGCGGTTGACATCAACACGCTTTATAATCCTTATGTGAAATATGTTGATGGTAGAAGAAATGTAGAGCCTGCCAATGCTGAAAAGTATACAGACAGAAGCATTGAATTTCCATATAAAATCGACCATGACGATTTGTGCTATAAGGTGTTTGCAGAACATGGATTTGAGTGGGGCGGCGACTGGGAACATGCAAAAGATTACCAGCATTTTGAGATGCCAGATGAGTGGATTCAGAAAAGTTCATGCAGAAAAATGTGATATAATATAAAAGTTCGTGCGGAAAAATGTAATGCAACACAAAAATTCGTACATAAAAGTGTGGCAAAATACATTTTTACGTCCATAAAAATGTTGACCTTATCCTCTTAAAGGAATCAAATATTATACATAGGATAACCACTTTCACATCAAGGTAAGTGACAATAAATCAGTTATTAAGTAAAAATGTATTAAGAAAACGGCATATTTCAGAACTAACTATACAAAATGCACAAACACTTGCGTAAATCTTTGTAATTTTAAGCCATTTCATTTTTATCCATATTGTGGTATTTTTAGCAACAGAGGCGATTTATTTTGCATGATATAGGACACTGCCAGCAAAATAACGCCTCTTTTGCTATTTAATCTATAATGTTTGGGAGGTTAATCATGATTAAGAAGGCAAGAAGGGTTTTTGCAGCTGTTGTTGCGGTATTATTAGTATGTTTTACAGCAGCTCCGGTGTTGTCAGCTAATGCGGCAACACAGAATTCATGGAATTTCAAGAATTCTAATTTTAAGAAGTTAGGAACTATTAAAGCAAGTACTACAGTAGACGGACTTGGTCTTATGGCAACAAGCAGTAAGACTATGAATGTTAAGGCTGAATCTGTAACAGTAGATGGCACAGCATATACATATTGTCTGGCTCTTTCTGGTACAGGCACTACATCATACCGTTCAGTTAAAGTACCAGTGTCAGGTTCTGATACAATTAAGGTAGTGTTAAGAAGCAGTGGAAGCTCTACCCGTAATTTAATCGTAGCTGATTCTAATGGAAAGAAGCTTGGAACTATTGCAGCTAATAAGACAGCTTCTTTAGGAACATATTCATATTCAGGTTCTAAGGGATACATATATCTGTATTCAGAGAACAGTGGAATTAACATTTACAAGGTACAGGTTGATTCTAAGGACAGCTCATCATCTGGTTCTTCATCAGGAAGTTCATCAGGTTCAGGCAGCTCTTCATCAGGAAGCAGTTCATCTTCAGGTTCATCTATATCAGGTGATTATGTGGTTAAGGCAGGTGGTATGTCTTTAGCAGATGCACTTAAGAAGGCTAAGTCAGGACAGACAGTAGTTATTGATGGAACAGTTAAGTCCGGAGCTGTTTCACTTCCAGCAGGTGTTAATCTTGCAGGAAAGAATAATGCGACAATAGATTTCTCACAGACAAGCGGAAGTTCAGGAAGAGGAATTACATTATCAGGTAATGGAAGTACACTTTCTAACATTACAGTTAAGAATGCTTCTGATAATGGAATCTTTATTTCAGGTTCTAATAATACATTAAAGTATGTAACATGCTGCTATAATGAAGATGCAGGTTTTCAGGTAAGCAACGGAGGAGCTAATAACAAGTTTTATAATTGCAAGTCTCATCATAATGCAGATGCTAAGGGTGAGAATGCTGATGGTTTTGCAGTAAAACTTCATTCAGGTGAAGGCAATTATTTTGAAAACTGTGTAGCTGAATACAATAGTGATGATGGCTGGGATTGTTATGCAGCTCATGGAGCAGTAACACTTGTAAACTGTCAGGCTAACTACAATGGATACTGTGATGGAATATATGGTGATGGTAACGGATTTAAGATGGGTGGAGTAGATAATAAAACACCAGGAAAGGCAGCTCACCTTGATCCTCTTAACCATAAGCTTATTGGATGTACAGCTAAGGGAAACTATGCTAATGGTTTCGATAGAAACAACCAGAGTGGTGTTGTAACAATGAAGAATTGTATTTCAGATTCTAATAAGGGTAATAATTATCACTGGCCACTTACAGGAAAACCATCTGCACTTGGTTATAAAGTAACATTTGGCAAAGCTATTATTGAGGATTGTACTAATATTAATGGCAAAGTTAATATTACAGGAGCAACTCTTAAGGGTAACTGTAAGGGATTCTAGGATAATGGCTGATTGTAATAATATGGTTTACAATACAATATTATAATTCATAACAAAATAATAAAACGCATGTCCGATTTTTTCAATCTGGCATGCGTTTTTTATCGTTAATCCAATTCGTTAAGATCAGTCAATTATATGATGATTAAGCCATCTGCGGGAGTGGAAACGTATAGTGAACACGATACCGCGCACAGTCCAGTCGGCAAACATTCCAATCCATACAGCAATAGGACCAAAGCCATATACACGGCATAAGAATATAGTAAAGCTTACACGACATAACCACATGCTTGCACATGATGTTATCATTGAAAATTTCACGTCTCCGGCGGCACGCATTCCGTACGCCGGAATGAATGACAATACCCATGATATTGGCTTGGTTATTGTTATGAAAAGAGTCATCTCAAAACACATTCTTGCACTTTCTGATTCCATTCCACCGAGTATGGTAATCGGCCTGCACAATGCAAATACAACAAGACAGCTTATAATAATGGCAGCTTCAGCCATTTTACTGAGCTTCTTTATATAATATATGGCTTCATCTTTTCTTCCGGCTCCAATGCACTGGCCAACTATAGTCATAAGTCCGATTCCTACACCCTGTGCAGCAACTCCGTTAAGGTTTTCAAGAATATTGGTCACAGCATTTGCAGCGATGGCAGCAGTTCCAAGCGTTGAAACTGTTGACTGGATTGCCAGCTTTCCAAACTGGAACATGCTGTTTTCAATACCTGAAGGAATACCAATATATAAGACTTTCTTAATTAAATCCCAGTCGGGACGGATTGCGTAATATCTGTTTACGCAGATAGTCTGAGATGGATTTCTTAATTTAATAATTACAACAACTGCACAGAAAACTCTTGATGCAAGTGTTGATATTGCAGCCCCTGCAACACCCATTCCAAGTCCGAATATAAGAATCGCATTACCACCTATATTAAGGAAGTTGGATATTATTGATATTATCATAGGGCTTTTGCTGTCCTTCTGGGCTCTCATAATGGACGCACCAGCGTCATACAGGCCAATGAATGGAAATGACAACAGGGTAAACAGGAAGTACGCCTGTGAATCAGCCATAACCTCAGCTTCTACCGAACCAAAGATGAACCTAAGCATTGGTACACGAAGAATGAGACATATTGCTGATATGAAAACCGACAGCACTGTCATGACAAGAAATACCTGTCTCGCAGCGCGGTTGGCACCTTTAGGGTTGCTGCTTCCTATGTACTGGGAACACAGGATTGCACCTCCGGCAGCAAGTGCTGACAAGGCCTGTATTACAAGAATATTGATGGAATCAACAAGTGACACTGCTGAGACAGCAGATGCACCTACATTACTTACCATCATAGTATCAACAGTTCCCATAAGTGAAGCCAAGAGATTTTCCAGCATGATAGGAATTAGAAGCTTCCTTATATCTACATTAGAAAAAATGTGGTCAGAATTATTAGTCATTGAAATTACTCCATAATATTTTACAAACTAAAATGCAACTAACATAATTTATTCCTAAGAACAGATAAAGTCAAGTATATATGTTGATAAAACATGTCAGAAAGAACATATTGGCATAAAATACTTGACTTTATAATATAATTATGATATCTTAACAAAGCACTGAGATATCAGTGATTATGCGGGTGTAGTTCAATGGTAGAACACTAGCCTTCCAAGCTAGATACGTGGGTTCGATTCCCATCACCCGCTCTATTTTTTTGTTCAAGTGAATTATTTCAGGGTGATGTGAATCGAACCCACGGGTTCGGTCTCCGCTTCGCTCCGGTCGGTGCCAAGCAGGTGCCACAGGCACCTGGCACCCCATCACCCGCTCTATTTTTTTGCCTAAGTGAACCATTTTAAGGTGATGTGAATCGAACCCTTACTGAATCTTTGCTTTGATTGCTTCATTATATTTGCAGGTCGGGTAAATAAGTGTTATAACAGAAGTGCCAGATATATAAGGGGCAGAAAAGGTGAGTTTATGAAATTAAAGAAAGCAGCGATATGGGGGATTGCAGTGGTTTTGCTTGCAGGAGGTATTGCCGCAGGGGCTGTGGTATTGAATGGCAGACCGGAAACTAAAGATAATCTTATTAATATGGCTAAGATCATAAAACCACGGGGAGATAAAACACATGTAATTGTGAAGGTCTCACAGAATATCGGTACAGAAGATTATACAGAACCTTATGAAGATGATAAGGATTATTCAAATGATACTGTATCAATTGCCTGCTGGGGCGACAGCATGATGGAAGGCTTTGGCTCAGATGATGCTTATATACTTACTAAAGCAGGAAGAGTTGATATAAGTTATTACACTGCACCATATACTTTAGGAAAGCTTACAGGTCTTAATACATTTAATTTTGGTGTATCAGGGGAGACATCAGCGGAGATAGCGAGAAGAGCTGGTGGCCTTAAGATGCATACTGACCGTAATCTTAATCTTAACAAGAATACATATGAAGATGTATGCCTTATGGATGATAAGGGGAATCCTGTTTATATGTATGATTTCAGCGGATATGGTATTGAATATAATGATTATCCTGATACTGTATATATAGATGGCGTATTATGTCAGATTGATAAGAAACGAGATATTGAAGATTACTGGGAAGATATGGAGGATGATGACTATAATATAGAGGATTATATGGTCAGCATCAGAATATGTGATGATACAGGTCTTGAACAGCCTGATTATATGTTTATTCCACAAGGTACTGCTGTTATAACTAAAGCGGCATATGATCATAAGGATGATATTCTTGTGCTTGAGATGGGAAGTAACGGTGGATGGGATGACTATGATGAGCTTATTTCCCAGTATCAGGCAGTGATTGATTATACAGGCTGTGAGAATTATATCATAGTTGGGGACACGGATGATCCAGGAACATCTCTTGCAGACAACAGCCAGTCATATCTGGAGGATGGAGATGACTATGTAGGAGCTGATGACACTGCATGGGAAGCAGCGCTAAGAGAAGCATTTGGAGAACATTTCTTTAATACAAGAGTCTATATGATTCAGAACGGGCTGGATGATTGTGGTTTGAAAAAGGAAAAGATAGATGAGTTATATGGAGCGTTTGGATATATATCTGTGAAACTCCGTTCAGACTGGACACATTTTAATGCGTATGGATATTATTCTAAGGGCGTAGGAATCTATAAAAAAGGTGTTGAACTTGGATATTGGGAATAGTCTGTCCAATTCTTTATAAAGGAAATTTACAATGAGTAAGAATAAATACGAAATAGATATGTGCAATGGCACAATAATGGATAAGTTAATATCGTTCTCAGTGCCATTGATGCTTTCAGGAATATTACAGCTAATGTTTAATGCTGTAGACATAATTGTTGTTGGAAGATTTGCAGGAAGCCAGTCGTTAGCAGCAGTAGGTTCAACGACAGCGCTTATTAATATGTTTGTTAATCTTTTCATAGGAGTTTCTTTGGGAGCAAATGTACTGGCTGCCAGATTCTATGCGTCAGGCAAACATAAAGAGATGTCAGAGACAGTGCATACTGCGATAACATTTGCAGCAATAAGCGGAGTTGTGATGGCGCTGATAGGCGTGCTGATGGCTAAGCCGGCACTTGAGCTTATGGGAACACCGGATGATGTAATTAACCTCTCAACACTGTATATGAGAATATATTTTCTTGGTATGCCATTCTTTATGCTTTATAACTATGGTGCGGCTGTTCTTAGAGCAGTTGGTGATACCAAGAGACCGCTGATGTTTCTTATAGCAGCGGGAATTATAAATGCATGCCTTAATATGGTACTTGTTATTGTGTTTAACTTAGGGGTTGCAGGAGTGGCAATCGCAACAATATTTTCACAGTTTATATCGTGTGTGCTTGTATTAAGATGTCTGAATAAGACAGATGCAAGTTACCAGTTGAGATTCTCAAAGCTAAAGATAAAGGGATACTATCTTAAACAGATATTTCAGGTTGGAATTCCGGCAGGAATACAGAGTACAGTTATTAATTTCTCAAATGCTTTGCTGCAGTCGTCGGTTAATTCATTCGGTTCAACAGCAATGGCAGGATATACAGCAGCCAACAATATTCTTGGTTTTCTATATGCATCAATTAATTCAGTAACACAGGCCTGCATGAGTTTTACAAGTCAGAATTATGGTGTAAGAAAGTTCAAGAGAATGGACAAGGTGCTTATAGATTGTGCAATACTTTCGGTAGGAGCATCACTTGTATTTGGCTGCGGTGCATATATATTTGGTGATAAAGTGCTTATGATATACACTAACAGTGAAGATGTTATCAAATGTGGTGTTGAGATATTATCAATTACTACAGTACCATATTTCTTATGTGGAATAATGGATCTGTTTCCGGGCGCGCTTCGTGGAATGGGGTACTCGCTAGTACCTATGATATTATCGGTTATTGGTACTGTAGGAATGAGAATATTCTGGATATTCGTCATATTCCCAAGTCACAGAACTCTTTATGACCTGTTCATATCATATCCGGCATCATGGACGGCAACGATAATTATGCAGGTTATATGTTTCCTGGTAGTACGTCGAAAAGTGCATTCACAGATTAATAAATGATTATAAAATATTTAAGCCATTCCGGAAGGAGTGGCTTATTAACTATAAAGTTCTTCAAGAGTCCTGGCTATCTCGCCAGCATCACAGTCACATCCGTTTTCTTCCCATTTTAAAAATGTATTAAGCAATCCGCCAGAGTAACAGTATAGTCTGTACTCAGAGTAATTCTTAGGATTCGTAAAATGTTCAGACATAAAATTATTAATACTGTTAATAAGAATAGAATGAAGTCCACATCTTGAAAGAGTAAGAAAATAATCCTTATACCGGTTAAAGAATTCAAGTGCAAAAAGAATGTGGGAATAATCAAGAAAGCTCCCGTTTTCAGGGTTATTGGCGCATTCTTCCAGATATTCAATTATAATAATATTAAGATAGTCGCATAGTGCATCATGGATTGATTCATAATATTTGTAAAAAGTTATGCGTGATACACCGGCACATTTCGCCACACTCGTAATTCGAATCTTATCAAAATCAGTGTCTTTAAGAAGCTTGATTATTGCTTCACCTATGCACATTCGTGTAAATGTATTTTTAGAATCTTTGTTAACTATATTCATAATGTACTCCTGAAATATACAAAAACGCTATTTTTGTATATTGTAACACTATAAGTTATAAAATACAATATGACATAGTATTTAAAACTACATTAAAACGGAGTATATCTGGCAATCAGGAGGATTAATAATGAGATTAGTAGCAGATTCAGCATGTGATATAAAAGAACTTGAGGGAATGGTCTTTAAGGCAGTTCCGCTTACAATATCTACAGATAACGAGGAGTTTTGTGATGATGGGCAGCTTGATATTCACAGAATGCTTGATATTCTTGAAAAACATAAGGGACGTTCATACACTGCGTGTCCAGGAATAGATGCATGGCTTGAAGCTTTTGGCGATGATAATGAGATATTTGTTGTAACAATAACTGCAGGAATGTCAGGAACATATAATTCTGCAATGGCAGCGAGAGCAGTATATCTGGAGGAACATCCACAGGCTAAGGTCAGAGTAATAGATTCTAAAAGCACTGGTCCACAGATGCGTATTATACTGGAAGAATTGCAGCAAATGATTAAAGAGGGAAAGACATTTGAAGAGATAGATGGAGCAATAGATGCATATATGCAGAAAACAAGGCTGTTCTGTTCATTAAAATCATTGCATAATCTTGCACAGAATGGTCGTGTAAGCAAGGTTGTAGCATCGGCTGCGGAGGTTCTTGGCATAAGTGTAATAGGAACAGCAAGCAGTCATGGAACATTGGAAGCAATCGGTAAATGCAGAGGTGATAAAAAGCTTCTTGTAAAACTGCAGGCATTACTTGACGATGCAGGATATGAAGGCGGAAAACTCAGAATATGTCATGTTGAGAATGAAGCTCTTGCAGATAAGATAGCAGATATGATAAAGCAGGCATATGGTGCTACGGATGTGTGTGTATATAAAGCAGGAGGATTATGCAGTTATTATGCTGAGCGAGGCGGAATAATACTCAGCTGTGAAACAAAATAAATACTTTGAATATCAAAATAGTATTGACAAACCTGATTTGTGCTCTTATAATTAGCTCAAATATATTAGTTAAATATATTTAGATAAAATTATTTAAGGAGAACAAAACAATGACATTTGAAAAGGTAAAAGAAATTATAATGGATACTATTAACTGCTCAGAGGATAAGATTACATTAGAAGCGAATTTAAAGGATGATCTTGGAATTGATTCACTTGATTCTATGGAACTTATGATGGCAGTTGAAGATGCTTATGGAATTACTGTTCCAGAAGAAGAACTTCCTAATCTTACATCAGTTAAAGCAATTGTTGAGTATGTTGACAAGAATGCAGCTTAACATAAAGATTTTAAGGAAGATAGTTTGTTATGGATATTAATGATATTTATGGGATTATAGATAAGTTTGATGCAAGTGGATGCAGCGAACTGAATCTGGAGATGAATGGCGTATGCCTTGGACTGAAGAAAACAATGCACGAAGCCATATGTGATGTGCCTGTAAAGAAAGATATTGTTCGCATTAATACAGAACAGGAACAGACCGTTACAACTATTCAGGACGTACAGCCACAGTCAGATGAGCATATTAAAGAAATTAAAGCACCATTGGTTGGAACTTTCTATACAGCAGCAGGTCCTGATGAGGAACCTTTTGTAAAACCAGGGCAGAGCGTTCATGCCGGTGATGTTATTGGAATAATTGAAGCAATGAAGCTGATGAACGAAGTTACAGCAGATTGTGACGGTACGGTTAAGGAAGTGGCAGCAGAGAATGGCACTATGGTTGAGTATGGACAGCCGCTTGTAATCCTTAATTAACGGAGGTAGCAGAAGTGTTTAAGAGAATACTGATAGCAAACCGTGGTGAAATAGCGTTAAGGATAATAAGATGCTGCCGTGAGATGGATGTAGAAACCGTAATTGTATATTCAACGGCAGATAAGAATTCACTTGCTGTTATGGCAGCAGACAAGGCGGTTTGCATTGGACCGGCAAAGGCGGCTGAAAGTTATCTTAATCAGGATGCGATAATAGAAACAGCAATACTGACAGGGTGTGAGGCAGTCCACCCTGGTTATGGTTTTCTGTCTGAGAATGCTGCATTTGCAAGAAAATGTGAGGAGAACAATCTTATATTTATAGGACCATCAGCTGACATAATAAGCAGCATGGGAGATAAACAGTCGGCAAGGCAGCTTATGATTGAATGCGGGGTTCCGGTTGTACCAGGCTCTGATGGTCTGGTTGCAACAGCAGAGGAAGCAGCACACATTGCAGAAAAAATTGGTTATCCGGTACTTATTAAAGCGTCAGCTGGAGGCGGTGGAAAAGGAATGCGCAAGGCATTCAGCAGAGAAGATATAGAAAATGCATTTGAAACCGCTAAGAGTGAAGCTAAAGCTGCATTTGGTAACGATGATATGTACATAGAAAAGCTGATAATCAATCCACGGCATATTGAGATACAGATTCTTGCAGATAAATATGGCAATACAATATATCTTGGAGAACGTGACTGTTCAATCCAGCGTAATAATCAGAAGCTTTTAGAGGAAGCTCCGAGTGCAAGATTATGTAAGGATAAGCGGACAGTCATGGGAGAGACTGCAGTAAGAGCTGCCAGAGCAGCAGGATATTATAGTGCAGGAACTGTTGAATTCGTTATGAATGAACAGGGTGACTACTATTTTATAGAGATGAATACGAGAATACAGGTTGAACATCCGGTAACTGAGCAGGTTACAGGAATTGACCTTATAAGAGAACAGATAAGAATAGCTGCCGGAATGAAGCTTAATATCACTCAGGAAGATACATGTGTCAATGGACATGCAATTGAGTGCAGAATAAATGCGGCTACACCGGGAGTTATTAAATTCTTACATTTTCCAGATGGTTATGGAGTAAGAGTTGAGAGCCATCTTTTTGAAGGTTATGAAGTGAGTCCGTTTTATGATTCAATGATTGCCAAGATTATAGTGACTGGAAGCAGCAGACTTGAGGCGGTAAGACGATTAAGAAGGGCTCTTGAGGAACTGATAATTGAAGGAGTTAAGACTAACAGAGAGTTCATGCATCTTCTTACATATCATAAGGATTTTATAAGAGGAAATTACAATACAGGTTTCTGGGAGAAGAATCATACCGAAATTGAAAAGTGGCTTAAGGAAGGAATTACAGTTAAATGAATATCAATGACATTTTCTTAAAGCGTAAGAAAAGGTGGGGTACTATCAACAGATTAAGGGATAGTGAGGAACAGGCAGACGGAAGCCTTACACCATCAAGAAGAATTGCACTTATAAGTGATGACAAAAGTTTCAGGGAATTGTATGCACAGGTTAAGACAGGCAATCCAAACAGCTTTCCGGGATATGAGAAAAAGGTTGAAGCAAACAGATTAAAGACAGGCCAGCAGGATGCAGTAGTTACTGGAACATGCCGAATTGGCGGAGTCAAAACAGCTGTTGCAGTTATGGATAAAAGATTTCTTATGGGAAGCATGGGAATTGCGGTAGGTGAAAAGATTACAAGACTCACAGAATATGCAATGAAAAGAAAACTGCCACTTATAATATTTGCTGCAAGCGGTGGAGCGAGAATGCAGGAAGGCCTTTTCTCGCTTATGCAGATGGCAAAGACAACAGCGGCAATTGAAAAGTTCAAGGATGCGGGTGGATTATTTATATCATATCTCACTAATCCTACAACAGGTGGTGTGAGCGCAAGCTTTGCAAGTCTTGGTGACATTATAATTGCTGAACCGGGAGCACTTATATGCTTTGCCGGGCCAAGAGTTATTGAACAGACTATAGGACAGAAGCTGCCGGAAGGCTTTCAGCACTCAGAGTTTCTGTTAGAACATGGCATGATAGATATGATAGTTGACAGAAAAGATATGAAGCAGACTTTATCAAAGATATTGAAAATGCATGTGAATACCGGAGGAGAAGCATGAGCAATGAAAATGTTTTAACACCATATGAGAAAGTCCTTGCAGCCAGAAAAAGTGACCGTCCGGATATTATGAAATACATAGAAGTGCTTTTCGATGATTTTATAGAAATGCATGGTGACAGATACTATAAAGATGATAAAAGCCTTGTTGCAGGAATTGCTTCATTTAATGGAAAAACGGTAACTGTTATTGGAAACCGTAAAGGAAAGAATATAGAAGAGAATATAAGATATAACTTCGGAATGGCGTCACCTGAAGGGTATAGAAAAGCAGTCCGTGTTATGAAACAGGCTGAAAAATTCAGGAGACCTGTCATAACATTTGTTGACACGCCAGGTGCATATCCGGGCATGGAAGCAGAAAGCAACGGACAGAGTAATGCAATTGCAGGAAGTATAGCAGCAATGCTTAAGCTTACAGTACCTGTTATATCTGTAATCACAGGCGAAGGTGGAAGTGGCGGTGCATTGGCACTGGCAGCAGCCGACAGGGTGTACATGCTTGAAAATGCAGTATATTCAATTCTGTCTCCGGAAGGTTTTGCGTCAATAATATATAAGGATGCTAAGAAAGCACCACAGGCAAGTGAGATTATGAAGCTTACTGCACAGGAGCTTTTTACTGCCGGACTCGTTGACGGTGTAATTGCAGAAGGAGACAGGTGTTTTTCAGATATAGCAAGAATGTTAGAAAAAGAACTCGGAATTCTTGGCAGGATGAAATCAAAAGAGCTTGTTAATTCAAGATATGACAAATTCAGGAATATAGACAGGGGAGAGATAAAGTGAAAGGCATTCAGATAGTGTCCACAGGGAAAGCACTCCCAGAAGAGATAATTACGAATGATGACTTAAGCCGGATTGTTGATACAAATGATGAATGGATAACAACAAGAACAGGTATTAAGAAAAGATACAGATGTACACATGAAAATACTACATCACTTGCAGTCAGAGCAGCATATGAAGCGGTAGAAGCATCAGGTGTGGATATTGCAGAAATAGGTGCAGTTATAGTTGCAACTTCAACGGCTGATAATGCATTTCCATCTACTGCAGCAATTGTACAGAAGGAACTCGGATTGGCAGAGAATGTACTTGCATTTGATTTAAGCAGTGCATGTACAGGTTTTCTGCATGCATTAAATGTTGGACAGGCACTGTTTAACAGCACTGATTATAAATACATACTGCTTATTGGCAGCGAGCAGATGTCTAAGATATTAGATTATACAGACCGCTCAACATGCGTGCTTTTTGGAGATGGTGCAGGTGCAGTTCTTATAAAAGCGGCTGACAATATGTATAGACAGATTAATTACACAAGAGGCGATACTGATGTACTTGTATGCAGAGGTATAGGTGCACAGGATGCATATGTAAAGATGAATGGAAATGCGGTGTTCCGTTTTGCAGTTGATGTTCTTAAACAGGGAATTGATGAAATATTGAAAAAATCGGACATGACACTTGATGACATAGATTATATTGTGTGCCATCAGGCTAATGAAAGAATTATCAATCATGTAAAGAAAAAATATCCGGGACATGAAGATAAGTTCTATATAAATATAGCGGAATACGGTAATACATCAGCGGCAAGTATCCCAATAGCACTAGATGAGTTAGCACAAAGCGGATGCTTTGACAAAGGCAGAAAGCTGATTCTTGCGGGCTTTGGGGCGGGGCTTAGCTGGAGCAGTGCTTTGATAGAGACATAATAAGGAGCAGCATAATGAGATTAGATAAGATGTTAGGAATAAAATATCCGTTTATACAGGGCGGAATGGCTAATATTGCAACAGGAGAATTTGCAGCTGCAGTTAGTAATGCAGGCGGACTGGGGCTTATTGGAGCTGGTGGAATGAACACGGATATGCTTCGTGAAAACATAAGAAAATGCAGAACACTTACGGATAAACCATTTGGTGTGAATCTTATGCTTATGAATCCGGAAGCTGATGCAATGGCAGAACTGCTTGTGGAAGAAAATGTAAAGATTGTAACAACAGGAGCAGGAAGTCCGGCTAAATATATGGAAAAATGGAAGTCTAATGGAATGATGGTTATACCGGTTGTTTCGAGTGCAGCACTTGCAATAAGAATGGAGCGTTTCGGAGCTGATGCAGTAGTTGCAGAGGGAACTGAAAGTGGCGGTCATGTCGGCGAGATGACAACTATGACACTTGTCCCAAAGGTAGTTGACAGTGTGAATATTCCGGTTATTGCAGCCGGAGGAATTGCAGATGGCAGACAGCTTGCAGCAGCATTTGCACTTGGTGCTGCAGGTGTACAGATGGGAACTTGTCTTCTGGCAAGTACAGAGTGTCCTATACATGATAATTATAAGCAGGCAATACTTAAAGCAAAGGATAATGACACGATAGTTACAGGAAGAATTGCTGGTACTCCTGTGCGTGTTCTTAAAAATGAGATGTCACGCGAGTATGTAAAGCATGAGAAGGCAGGTGCTGATAAGATGGAACTTGAGAAATATACATTAGGTTCTCTTCGTAAGGCAGTGTTTGACGGTGACACAATGAATGGCTCACTGATGGCAGGTCAGGTTGCAGGCCAGATTGATAAGATACAGCCAATTGAGAAAATATTTGAACAAATATATGAAGAATATGAGGCTGTGCGAAAGGAATTGTATGCAGATTAAGGACAAAGTGCTTGATGTTCCGGTAATTCAGGGCGGTATGGGTGTCGGAGTTTCTCTTTCATCCCTTGCAGGTGCAGTCGCAGCAAATGGGGCATGTGGAGTTATCAGTTCAGTTAATGCAGGTTATGATGAACAGGATTTTAAGAGCAGCCCCTTTAAGGCGAATCTAAGGGCACTTGATTACCATATTAAGAGAGCTAAGCAGATTGCAGCAGAAAGTACAAAGAAGGGACTTGTAGCTGTAAATATTATGACTGCAGTTTCTCATTATGAGGAAAGCTGTAAGACCGCAGTTTCAGCAGGAGCAGATATTATTATCTCAGGTGCAGGACTGCCTCTTAATCTGCCACAGTTTACTAAGGGAACAGATACACTGGCAGCACCCATTGTTTCAAGTGGCAGGGCTGCCAGAATAATTATGAAAACTTATAAGAAGCATTATGATGTGTATCCTGATATGTTCATTATTGAAGGCAGCATGGCAGGAGGACATTTAGGCTTTGGTGCAGATGATATTACACAGGGAAAAACACAGAGTAACGATGAAATACTGTCAGATGTACTTGCTGTAATAGAAGAGTCAGGTGCGGATATCCCGGTTTTTGTCGCTGGAGGTGTGTTTGATGGCAAAGATATGGCACATTATGTAAATGAAGGTGCTGCAGGTGTACAGATTGCGACAAGATTCATTGCTACCAATGAATGTGATGCTTCAGATACATTTAAACAGGCTGTTGTTAATGCAAAGAGAGAAGACATCCGTATTATTAAAAGTCCTGTTGGAATGCCGGCACGTGCAATTAACAGCCCACTGCTTGAAAGGCTTGATGCAGGAGAAACCTTCACGGCAAGAAAATGTAATGGTTGTCTTACAGCATGTAAGAAGGATGACAGTATACCATATTGCATAAGCAGGGCACTTATAGCAGCAGTTAAGGGTGACTGGGATAATGGACTGTTTTTTGCAGGAAGTAATGCAGACAGAGTTGACCGGATAATGAGCGTACAGGAACTTATTAATGAGATTATGACAGATTATAGATTGAATAAATCGGACATATAAGCTTTGGTTGAGCAAATCTGACATTGATTTGGAAAGGATAGGGAATGACTGAGAGAAGAAAAGCACTTATTACAGGTGCAAGCAGGGGAATAGGAAGGGCTATATGCGTTAAGCTTGCAAGTGAAGGAACAGATATTGTATTCAGTTACCGTTCAGGTGATGAGGCTGCCAGTGAAACAGTTAATTTATGCAGAGAGTATGGAATTGAAATCCATGCAATTAAGGCAGATGTGAGTAATTCAGAGGAATGTGAGCGTTTAATTAAGGAAGCTGTGGATTTACTTGGCGGAAGAATTGATATTCTTGTCAATAATGCAGGAATTACTAAGGACAATCTTATTGGACGTATGAAGGATGAGGATTTCGATGCAGTTATAGATGTGAATCTAAAGGGTATATTTTACATGATGCGTGGAGTTTCAAGGCTTATGTTAAGACAGAGAGCAGGAAGAATTATTAATATGAGTTCTGTAGTTGGTGTTATGGGCAATGCAGGGCAGGTTAATTATTCTGCAAGTAAAGCAGGTGTTATTGGCATGACGAAGTCGCTTGCAAGAGAGCTTGCGTCAAGACATATAACTGTAAATGCGGTTGCACCGGGAATGATTGAAACTGATATGACCGGAGCAATGTCAGATGCTGTTAGAGAAAAAGTGGTGGAGAATATACCTTTTAAAGAGATGGGAAAGCCGGAAGATATTGCAGAAACAGTAGCATTTCTTGCGGGTGACGGAGCACGATACATAACCGGACAGGTACTTTGTGTAGACGGAGGAATGGCAATATGAGAAGAGTTGTAATAACAGGTATGGGAGCAGTTACTCCTGTCGGAAACAATGTTAATGATATGTGGGAAGCTGTAAAGGCTGGTAAATGTGGGATAGGTAAGATAACACATTTTAATACAGAAAACAGTGCAGTCAAGCTTGCCGGTGAAGTAAAAGGCTTTGACGCAGAGAGTATTGTTGATAAAGCAGAATTAAGGAAAATGGACGATTTCACGATATATGCACTTGCTGCTGCAGATGAAGCAGTGAAGGATTCAGCTATAGATTTTGGCAAAGAAGACACATTAAGATGTGGTGTTATATTGTCAAGTGGAATTGGTGGACTTACAACTATACAGAGAGAATGTTTAAGAGGCGAAAGTAAAGGATATGACAGAGTTTCGCCACATTTTGTGCCAATGTCGATAACTAATATGGCGGCAGGACATGTTGCAATCAGATTCGGACTACATGGAATGTGTACATGTGTTGTTACTGCATGTGCCAGTGGAACCAATGCTGTTGGAGATGCATTAAGACAGATCAGGGATGGATATCAGGATGTGATTGTGTGCGGAGGTGCAGAAAGCTGTATAACTGATTTTGGAATTGGTGGTTTTACATCAATGCATGCATTAAGCAAAGCAGAAGATGTCAACAGGGCTTCTATTCCGTTTGATAAAGAAAGAAGCGGATTTGTTATGGGAGAAGGAGCAGGTGTGCTTATTCTTGAAGAGTATGAACATGCACTGAAAAGAGGCGCTAAGATATATTGTGAAATTGCAGGATATGGTTCAACATGTGATGCAAACCACGTTACAGCTCCTCTCGAAGACGGAAGCATGGCGGCACAGGCGATGACTGAGGCTGTTAAGGATGCAGGAATAAAACCAGAGGATATTGATTATATTAATGCACATGGAACAAGTACAAAGCTTAATGATAAGGGTGAGACTAACGCGATAAAGAAGGCATTTGGAGAACATGCGTACAAGCTTGCGGTAAGCTCAACAAAGTCGATGACAGGACATATGTTAGGTGCAAGTGGTGCTGTTGAGGCAATTATATCGGCACTTGCTGTAAAGAATGATATAATTCCGCCAACCATTAATTATCAGGTGCCGGATGATGACTGTGATCTTGATATCGTTCCAAATAAGGCAAGAGAGTCAAGAGTTGATTATGCTATGTCTAATTCACTTGGCTTTGGTGGACATAATGCGTCCATTGTGCTTAGAAAGGTGGTGTAAAGATGCAGCTTAATTCAGATGAAATACAGCAGATTCTGCCACACAGATATCCATTTCTATTAGTAGACAGGATAACGGAGTGTGAGCCTGGAAAGAAGGCTTGTGGTATTAAATGTGTATCTGCCAACGAAATGCATTTTGTAGGACATTTTCCACAGAAGAAGGTAATGCCGGGAGTACTTATTATCGAGGCACTGGCGCAGACTGGCGCAGTTGCTTTATTGTCGGAAGAAAAGAATAAGGGACATATAGCACTTTTTGCAGGAATTAAAAATGCTAAGTTTAAGGCTCAGGTCACACCTGGGGATGTGCTTTCCTTGTCATGCGAGATTATAGCAAGAAAAGGTCCTGTGGGAGTAGGAAAGGCAGAAGCTTATGTTGGCGGAAAACTTGCAGTGTCAGCGGAACTTACATTTGCAATAGAATAGAGCTATTGTTATAATAATAAACAATTAAAAAAGCTTTGGAGGTAAAGTAAGGTGCTGCAGGATTCATTTAGTAAGGTATATACGAAGTTTAAGATGCATTTTTATCAGAAAATGTTTGAAAAGCTACAGGAGAGGGAGACATCTCTTACAACTGTAGAAACTTTCTGCATGGAGATAATATATGCACTTGACAAACCTACTGTGGCACAGTTTGCTGATATGGCAAATATATCATCTCCTAACGCGGCGTATAAGATTAATAACCTTGTTAAGAAGGGATACTTAAAGAAAGTACAGTCTGAGGAAGACAAGAGAGAGTATCATCTCGAGGTAACACAGAAGTATATAGATTATTATAATATCAGCAATACATATCTTAAGACTGTAATGGGCAGGATTGAGGACAGATTTTCTAAAGAAGAGTTAGAGACAATGGAACGTATGCTTAATGTAATAAGTGCAGAGCTTATGCCAGAGATAAAGTATTAGATTTTTACTTGACTTTGCTATTAACATGTTATATATTTCAGAAGATGAAATATATAACATGTTTTTTTGCGTGTATGAAAAGGAGGATAAGAGAGCTATGGATTTAGCACTTATTACCGCGAAGCAGGTATTTGAGTTATTCATACTTATACTGTGTGGAGTTGTTATAGGAAAGATTAAGATGGTTAACGAAGAAGGAAAGGGGATGCTTTCTAACCTTCTTATATATTTTGTTGTTCCATTTATGATTATTAATTCTTACATGTCAGGATACAATGCCGAGATTCTTAAGAATATGGGCAGAATGCTTTTTTACAGCATACTTACTATATGCATAGGAATGGCTTTATCGATTGGCATAACATTTTTGATGAAAAAGGAAGTGCGCGGCATTATAAGATTTGCAACTACATTTTCTAATGCGGCTTATATGGGATTTCCACTTATTCAGGCAATGTACGGTTCAGAAGGTGTACTGTATGCGAGCGTATATGTTACTGTATTCAATATTCTTTTATGGACTGTCGGAATTGTGTATGTTTCAGAGAGTATGAGTTTCAAGGAACTTTTAAAGAAGATTGTTACATGCCCACCAATTATATCGGTTGCGGTCGGTCTTGTCATATTCCTTGCAAGAATTCCGGTTGCGGATGTTCTTAAGGATACATTTAATGTTGTCGGAGGCATGAATACCCCATTGTCTATGATAATAACAGGAATTACTATTTCACAGTTCCCGTTATTGAGTATCTTAAAGGATAAAAGAGTGTATTTTACGGTTATTCTCAGGATGTTTATTATACCGGTAATCTGTACTCTGGTTATGTATCTGATACATGCCCGTGGAATGGTTGCTGTTATTACAATTATACTTGAGGCATGCCCATGTGCGGCTATTACAACACTTTTTGCGATTAAGTTCGGTCACGACCAGAAGCTCGCAGTTGGTGCAGTTACTTTGTCTACATTGATTAGCATAATTACGCTTCCTTGTCTTGCATTGCTTGCAGGAGAGATTATAATGTAATAAAAAGCATTATCAGGGGGAATAATGAGCGGAGGCAATGCATATAAAAGAAAATCGCATAGAAGAATAGAAGTGATAACATCAGTTGCGGCAGTTGTTGTGCTGTATGTGATACTAGAAAGCTTCGGGGTTACATGCCCTATAAAATACATAACAGGAATATCATGTGCAGGCTGTGGAATGTCAAGGGCATGGATATCTTTACTGCATTTTAATATTCATGATGCGTTCATGTATCATCCACTTTTTTTCCTGCCACCGGTTGTTGTGATAGTTATGCTTCTGAAATCTAAAATAAATATTAAATTTTATAAAATTTTTATGTTTACAATAGCAGGGGCATTTGTTATAGTTTACTTGTATAGAATGTTTATTGGAACCGGAGATATTGTGGTTTTTGAACCTCAGAACAATATCCTATTCCGTATCATTCAGAAACTAAATTTATGAAGGGGAGAGAATTAATATGTTTTGTACAAAATGTGGAAAACAGATTCCGGATTCAACAAAGTTCTGCCCATATTGTGGAGCAAATTGTTCACCAGAGCAGGATATTGCTGGTCAGGCAGGTCAGGTATTCAATAAGGTTGAGAAAGAGTTAGGAAGTGCTTTTGATGAAGTAAAGCAGAGTTTCAATGGGAACAGCAATAACCAGAATTATAATCAGGGTTACAATGCTAATCAGAATTACAGCAATGGTTATAATAATGGCACAATCCCACCATACTCAGGTACAAGATTAAAGGATGACAGAGGTCTTGCTTCATACATAATTCTTTCAATTATCACATGTGGAATATACAGCTATTATTTCATTTACAAGATGGCACATGATGTTAATATTGCATGTGATGGAGATGGAGAGAATACATCAGGGCTTGTTGCATTTGTTCTTTTATCACTCATAACATGTGGTATATATGCATGGTTCTGGTACTATAATCTTGGTAACAGACTTGCAGCTAACGGACCTCGTTATGGACTTTCAATCCAGGAGAATGGTACAACTGTTCTTTTATGGCAGATATTTGGTGCTTTTATCTGTGGAATTGGACCATTTGTTGCAATGCATATTCTTATCAAGAATTCTAATAAGATATGTAATGCTTACAACAGAGCACAAGGCTTAATGTAATGTGTTAATAATTAAAATGTTAATCCTGCTTTCAGGTGGTTTGGGCTGCCAGAGAGCAGGATTTTTTATTTTGCAATTGATAAAAGTTATAAAAGGTTATATAATAAATAAAAAGTTATAAAAACTTATATAAAGTTATAAAACAAACAAAAAGTTATAAAAGGTTATATAAACTTATATAGGAGGCTGCGCATGAATAATCCGTTTACATTATCATTTGGGAAAAAACCAGTGCAGTATATTTCGAGAATTGCACAGACAGAGAGAATAATTGGAGATTTTACAGCGGAAGAATCGCCTAATCAGATATATATGATTACAGGAGTAAGAGGTTCAGGAAAAACTGTAATGATGACTAACATTGCGTCAGAGATACGAAAACGGTCAGATGAATGGATAGTAGTTGAGCTTAATCCTAACCGTGATCTTTTACAGAGTCTGGCAGCAAAGATATATGCAATTCCAGAAATGCATGCAGTATTTGTTAAAGCAAAGCTTGACTTTTCAGTATTTGGACTGGGGGTAACAGTAGAGAATGCTGTTCCTGTTACTGATATTGAAAATGTTATTGAGATAATGCTTTCTCACATAAAACGTCTGGGGAAAAGGCTTCTTATAACAATTGATGAGGTTATTAATTCAGAGAATATTAAAATATTTGCAAGTTCATTTCAGATATTTTTAAGAGAAGAATATCCTATATATCTTTTGATGACAGGATTGTATGAGAATATATATGATTTACAGAATGAAAAGTCACTTACATTTTTATACAGAGCACCTAAGATTATATTAGAGCCGCTTAATTATACAGCTATTAAAAGCCATTACATGAGAATATTTGATATTAATGATGAAATGGCTGACAAGATGACACTTCTTACAAGAGGATATCCATTTGCGTTTCAGGTGCTTGGATATCTTTACTGGGATAATAGAAAAGATCATACACTTGAAGATATTATGCCAGAGTATGATCAGTATTTAGATGAATATGTATACAGTAAGATATGGGCAGAGTTATCATCTAAAGATAAGGAAATACTTAGCGTTATATCTGAGAGCGGTTATCAGTCAGTAAAAGATATTCGTGAAAAGCTTGACATGAAGCCAGAATTATTCTCTGTGTACCGTGACCGTTTAAAGCGAAAGGGCGTTATAGATACAAGACAGTATGGAAAAATAGCAATGGCACTGCCAAGATTTGAAGAATATGTAAAAAACAGATTATATTAATAACACCTTATTTCCTGAATTCCCTCGGAGAAACACCATATTTTTCTTTGAATTTTCTATTAAAGTAAGATATATTATCAAAACCACAATCCGAAGCCACTATAATAACCGGCTGGGTTGTGGTTTTTAATATTCTTGCAGCAATAATAAGCCGGTAGTCGTTTAAGTAAGTGATAAAAGATGTGCCGGTGCAGTTCTTAAAAAACTTCATAAAATGCGACTGGCTGAAATGACACCACTGCGCCATCTCTTCAATGGATATTGCATGCGCGAAGTTCTTTTCAATATAATTAAGTACCAGTTTCAGCTTATCCATCTTATCATCAGACAAGTGTACAGGCATATCCGTATGCGTGTAAAAATGTGCATTAAGCTCAAAAAAGAAATTAAAAAGACATGCACGGATTTTCAGCCTGTACCCGTCAGGGAAATACTTGCATATATTATCAGCTTCATCAATATAATGAATTAAATCAGAATAGTGTGGCGCAGTTTTACTGATAACAGGAGGGCAATACCCATTAAAGCCGGAAATTCCGTTAAAAAAGCTTACGGTATCATAATCACACTGCCTGCTAACAAGCATATCAAGATTAAAAAGAATATTTTCGTATTCGCATGAATCACTCTCGTTCTGGATAATAGAATGGATATGTCCGGGCATGACAACAACAATATCCCCTGCATTTACAACAGAATACTCAAGGTCAACGCTTACAATCATGCATCCCTTCTTGATGTATATAAGTTCCATTTCATTATGCCAGTGCAGCGGAACTTCTGTAAAATCAAGCGGGATGGAACATGGGTAAGTATTATATAAAAAATCTGAATCGAAATGAGACTTGGTTTCTTTCAGTGGTCCGTAATCTGTTATATTCATAAGGTTCTCCTTAAATATGATAGAATAGTACAAGTTTATCCCATTATAAAGCAAGAGAATTTTTCCAGCAACCCTATAATAAAATATAAATACAAGAATGGAGGGCAACGATATGCTTAACACTATATGTTTGGAAGAATATGGAAAAGACTTGCACTTATGCAGCAACGAGGAGTGCTTTCATGCACTTATGAAGCTGGTTGCACAAAAAGGACGTGATAGAATAGTGAAAGACAATGGCAGAAAGGTATACTACATTTCTGCAGAGTTCCTTATAGGAAAGCTTTTATCCAATAATCTTATTAACTTAGGAATTTATGATGAAGTTAAGGAAGAACTTACACAGGCAGGAAAGAATCTTTCAGATATTGAAGAACTGGAAGTAGAGCCGTCACTTGGTAATGGCGGACTTGGAAGACTTGCAGCATGCTTCCTTGATTCAATTGCTAACCTTGGTCTTAATGGTGACGGAATCGGACTTAATTATCATCTTGGACTTTTTAAGCAGGTGTTTGAGAATGGGAAGCAGAAGGAAGTGCCTAATCCATGGATTGGTAAGGACAGCTGGCTTGTTCCGACAGATGTGGCATACACTATCAATTTCGGAGAAATCAGTGTGGTTTCAAGAATGTATGATATCAATGTGTACGGAGAAAAGAGAACGAATAAGCTTCATCTGTTTGATGTGGAGACAGTTGATGAGAGCATCGTAAAAGGTGACAGCATAGACTTTGATAAGTCAGATATTGCCAAGAACCTTACACTGTTTCTTTATCCTGATGACAGTGACGAACAGGGAAGGCTTCTTAGAATCTATCAGCAGTATTTCATGGTAAGCAATGGAGCAAGGCTTATATTAGACGAGTGCAGGGACAAATGTATTAACACCGGAAAAACATTTAAGAATCTGCCAGACCTTGCAGTAATCCAGATTAACGATACGCATCCGACAATGGTAATCCCGGAGCTTATAAGACTTCTTACAGAAAATGGAGATATAGATGGAAGTCCGATAACAATGGATGAAGCAATTGATATTGTATCAAAAAGCTGTGCGTATACTAATCACACAATCCTTGCCGAAGCCCTTGAAAAATGGCCTGTGGACTATCTTAACAGGGTTGTGCCACAGCTTATGCCGATTATAAAAGAACTTGACAGAAGAGTGCGTGAGAAGTACACAGATAAATCAGTGTATATAATTGACGATAATAATCTCGTTCACATGGCACACATCGATATTCATTATGGAATGAGCGTCAACGGAGTAGCAAAGCTTCATACTGAGATATTAGAGAATACAGAGCTTAATAATTTCTATAGGATATATCCAGAGAAGTTCAATAACAAAACTAACGGAATCACATTCAGAAGGTGGCTTATCCACTGTAATAATGGACTTGCGAAATACATTGAGACACTCATTGGAAGTGAATACAGACATGACGCAGAAAAGTTAAAAGACCTTTTAAAGTTTGCCGGTGATAAAAATGTTTACGATAATCTTCTTGAGATTAAGACAGACAACAAGAGAAATCTTGCAGAATACCTTAAGCAGACACAGGGAATAGAGATTAATCCACAGTCAATATACGATATACAGATAAAGCGACTGCATGAGTATAAAAGACAGCAGATGAACGCACTGTATATAATATATAAATATTTTGACATCAAGGCAGGCAACATTCCAAAGACTCCTGTTACAGTGATATTTGGCGCAAAGGCTGCACCTGCATACACAATTGCGAAGGATATAATTCATCTGATACTTACATTGAGTAAGGTTATTGAGGCCGATAAAGATGTAAGTCCTTACCTTAAGGTTGTGCTTGTCCAGAACTACAATGTAACACTGGCAGAGAAGCTGATTCCTGCATGTGATATATCAGAGCAGATATCACTTGCATCTAAAGAAGCATCAGGAACAGGCAACATGAAATTCATGCTTAACGGTGCTGTGACATTAGGAACAATGGATGGTGCTAATGTTGAGATTGCAGAGCTTGTAGGTAAAGATAATATATATACATTTGGCGCAACAAGTGATGAAGTTATTGCACATTATGAAAAATGTGACTATAACGCAAAGAAGCTTTATGAGACAGATGCTCTTATAAAAAAATGTGTGGATTTTATAATATCGGATGTTATGCTTCAGGCAGGTGATTCTCATAGTCTTAACAGACTGTATAATGAGATTGTAGGAAAAGACTGGTTTATGGCATTGCTTGACTTACGAAGCTATATAGAAACCAAGGAAAAGGCTCTCACAGATTATGACGACAGATATGTGTGGGCCGGAAAAATGCTCGTTAATATTGCAAATGCCGGATTTTTCTCATCAGACAGAACAATTCAACAGTACAATGAAGATATATGGCATCTTTAATATAACTAAATAAGTTGATAATAACTGCCCCGGAAGCTATAATCATTATAAGAGCGAAAGTTCGTGAATGAGGAAAGTTTCGGGGTAGATTTATGTATAATATACTTATAGTGGATGATGAAAAGATTGAAAGAAGCGGAATAAGAATGCTTCTTAAGAGAATGGGAATTGAACTTGGGGTATTTGAGGCGTGCAACGGAAAGCAGGCACTGGAATATCTGACATCTGACAAGAATACAGGAATGGGACATATAGATATACTGCTTACAGATGTTAAGATGCCGTTTATGGACGGAATAGAGCTTATTAAGAATGTGATGCACAACGACATCAGTTTAAAGACAATTATATTCTCAGGCTATAACGAGTTTGAATATGCCAAGCTGGCAGTTAAATTAGGCGTTAAAGATTATATATTAAAGCCGGTTGATCCGTCAGAATTCAGTTCAACAATTACAGGAGTTATAACAGAGCTTGACGAGGAACACAAGAAGGACGAGGACTATAACCGGCAGGCTAACTTTATAAAACAGTACTACATGTATACGCTGCTCAACTCCGGTGATGCATCAGGAATACTTGATAATGGGGATTTTCTGGCAGGATACAACAGACTTGCACTTATAGAATTTAATACTGATTTCTTTGGAAAATATGATACAGGTGAAGATATATTTAAAGAGGTAACCGGGGAACTGGATTATCAGTATCTTAATCTTAACCCATTACAGTCAGTTATCATATTTTCTGATAAATCACTCATAGCAGATGGTAATATTGATAAGAACATTGAAGAAATGTTTACAAATATTCATGACTATATATACAGAAAGACAGGGCAGTTTATGTATATTGCTGTGTCCGGTTTATTCAACGATTATCATGAGCTTCCACAGGTAATGGATGCAGTTGATACACTGATGAATAATAAGTTTTATGAGACAGGAAGATATATTTTTTCTGATAATATCAGTGAAGATACACCTGTGCTTGTACAGATTGATGATGATGCACTTATGAAGCAGATGAAGCAGGATATCAAGATGAAGGATATCACATTTTTACGGATACATTTTGATGCATTGTGTAAGAAATACAGGGGGCAGTCGAACTTCTCACATATATACATCAAGTTCGTATTTTCCAATCTGTTAAAAGATTTCTATGACAATATTCCGGGTGCTGATGAGGCGGAATTTGGCAGGGAGATTGACAGACTGTATAAGTCGGAGGATTTCTCATGCATTATGGATATAGTGAATAACTATATTGATTTGTTGGAAAAGAGTTTTGGAAAAGAGCCGGCCACGTCACACCGGGAGATTGAGACCGTAAAGAATTATATACATAACCATTATGGTGAGGAGATTGGCGCACAGCAGCTTGCGGATATGGTTTATCTTGCACCAAGCTATTTAAGTTCACTTTTTAAGAAGGAAACAGGACAGAATCTGAGCAAATATATTAAACAGTACAGAATGGAGAAGGCTAAGGAACTGCTTACCGGTACGAACATGAAGATTGTGAATATAAGTGAGCAGGTGGGTTATCCAAATGTTTCATATTTTGTACAGAGCTTCAGGGAGTACTTTGGTATAAGTCCTCAGAAATTCAGGGATCAGGGAGAATTGAGTTGAAAAAGATTAAGCAGAAAATCAATGATATAAGATTGCAGAACAAGCTTGTCATCATATATGTAGTGACCGGACTTATTCCCCTGATTGTGCTTTTTGTTTTTGCATACTGTCAGATGAGAAACATTCTTATGGACAGGGACTTAAAGAGCATCAAGGGGACAATTGAACAGTCTGTTACAACGGTGGATGGGCAGATAGAGGTGTATGATAATCTGTCTAATTATATAACATTTAATGATACGCTGTCGGGAGTGCTTTCATACGATTACAAAAGCACATATGAGATGTATAACCAGATTGTCACTACATTTGACCCTATGCTTTCATCATTAAAGTATTTTCACAATGATATTAACAGGGTAACAATATATGTGGATAAAGCTATTAAACATGATACGACTATAGCTCCAATAGAAGAGATAAAAGACAGACCTTTTTATAATTCTGCTGCTGAAAGCACTAAGATACAGTGGTTTGTTGATGAAGACAGCAGGACACTTGTTTCAGCACGAAAAATGTCAACACTTGACCAGCTAGGGATTCTTGGAATCATGTACATAGATGTTGATTATGACAGCATGATGAGTTCATTTACAGGTGGTCTTGAGCAGAACTGCGGAATGGTGGTGCTTGACGCCGATGGAAAAGTTATATGCAGCAGTGACACATTTGAAAACAATAATACCAGATACAGATTAAACAGTAAGAAACTGCTTTCGTTAATCGACGGGGCAGAATGGGATAATGATACATGTGGAAATACAGAGGGTTATTCTGTAGTAAAGAAGGAAAGCCCTGTTACCGGATGGACAGTATATGTCTATGAACCAAGAAAACTTGTGCTCAGGTCAGCTAATTCAATGATTACAATGATTGTAGTTGCATTTGTGGTAGCAGTTGCAGGTGCCGCTGCGGCGAGTATATTTACAACAGGCTTCATTACAAGAAGAATTAATAAATTAAAAAACAGTATGGCAAAGGTTGAAAATGGAGACTTTGATGCGGTAATTAATACACAGGACAAAGATGAAATAGGTGACCTTATTCATAGCTTTAACAGCATGACAACACAGATTAAGAATCTTATCACGCAGGTATATGAAGGACGTATAAGCCAGAAAGAATCAGAGATGCGGGCATTAAGGGCACAGATTAATCCGCATTTCCTCTACAATTCATTATCGCTTATCAACTGGAAAGCAATAGAATATGAACAGGAGGATATAAGTGAGATAACACTTGCATTGTCTAACTACTACCGTACATCGCTTAATAAGGGAAAGAATATACTAAGCTTTGAGCAGGAATTAAGCAACATGCAGTCGTATCTTAAGATTCAGCAGATAATGCATGACAACTCATTTGATGTGGTGATAAATGTATCAGAGGAAGTTATGCCATGCGAATCTTTAAACCTTATACTCCAGCCATTGGTAGAAAATGCAATAGACCACGGTATAGATCTGCTGACAGACAGGAAAGGTGTAATAACAGTAGAGGCCAGGATGCAGACGGATGAAGAAGGTAAAAAGCTTGTATGTGTAACCGTGTCTGATAATGGTGTAGGAATGGACAAAGAAACCGCCCAAAACTTCTTAACAGTCCAGTCAAAAGGGTATGGCGCAAGAAATGTTAACGACAGAATAAGACTTTATTACGGCGAAAGCTATCATCTGGAAGTGCAGAGCATACCTGATGAGGGAACAACAATAACAATAAAATTCCCGGCAAAACCATACAACACAAAAAACTGATATGTTTCTAAAATATCTTATATTTTAATATTAATCCCTCCTTAATATAATTAGATTATCAAAAGAGGACAGTAATCAAAGCTGTCTCGGATAATTATTAAGGAGGGTTTTTTATGAAGTTTAAGAGATTAGCAGCTGCAGTGATGGCAGCAACAATGTGTGGGTCACTTTTTGTAGGTTGTGGCAATGCTAAAAAGGATGACACAGCAGCAGGTGAGGAAAAAATCACAGCTACAATCAAGGTATGGGGCTGTGCAGAAGATCAGGCAGATGAGAACGGCAAATGGCTGCAGACAATGTGTGACCAGTTCAATTCAGAGCATCCTGACTGGGATTTAACATTTGAATACGGTGTATGCTCAGAGCAGGACGCAGGAAAGATAGTTCCACAGGATCCGGAGAATTCAGGAGATGTATACTTCTTTGCTAACGACCAGCTTCAGACACTTGTTGATGCTAACGCTATTGCAAAGCTTGGTGGAGAGACAGCAGATTATGTTAAGAAAACTAACTCAGATGCAATTGTGGATTCAGTATCAGTAGATGGGGCTGTATACGGAGTACCATTTACAACTAATACATGGTTTATGTACTATGACAAGAGCAAATTCACAGACAGTGATGTAAAGAGCCTTGATAAGATGCTTGAGAAGAATAAGGTGGCTTTCAATATTACAGAGGGCTGGTATATGTCATCATTCTTCCTTGCTAATGGATGTAAATATTTTGGAAAAGACGGAAAAGATAATTCAGCAGGTGTTGATATCTCAGGAGATAAGGGAACACAGGCAACACAGGCAATGGTTTCACTTGTAAATAATCCTAACTTTGTCAATGACCTTCAGGGTGTTGGTATCGCTGGCTTAAGAGATGGTTCAGTTGGAGCTTACTTCTCAGGATCATGGGATTATAAGAGTGTTAAAGAGATTCTTGGAGACAATTTTGGAGCAGTTTCACTTCCTACAGTAAAGATTGGTGGAAAAGACAAGCAGATGTTAGCATTTGCAGGTTCTAAGGCAATCGCAGTTAATCCTAACTGCAAGTATCAGCAGGTAGCAGTTGCACTTGCAAAGTATCTTGGAAGCAAGGATGCACAGAAGAAGCACTATGAATTAAGAGGTGTTATTCCTTGTAATACAGAGCTTCTTGCAACTGATGAAGTAAAGAAGGATGCACTTGTAACAGCACAGAATGATACATTTAACAAGACATCAGTAATCCAGCCAACAGTAACAGGCATGAATGATTACTGGGCACCTGCACAGAACTTTGCTAAGGCAATCGTAAATGGTGAAATAACAGCAGATAATGCAGCAGCTAAGACACAGGATTTCTATAAGCAGATTAATACATCAATTGCAAAATAATTGATAGGGATTAAATGCTGAAAGGAGTGGCGCATAATGGCAGTTAAGTTCACTGAATCATTTAGAAAAGGAAATATATTTACGAAGTTAAGCATTCTGATTCCGGGACTTGGTAATCTTGTAGGAAAGCAGATTATAAAGGGAATTATGTATATAGCTATAGAAGCAGCCTTTGTATGCTTTATGATTATGAAGGGAATTAACTGCCTTGCGATGCTTCCAGGTCTTGGAAGCAGACCGCAGCAGGAAGTCTGGAATGAGAAGCTTGGAATATATGAGTATGTTGCAGGTGATAATTCACTTCTTATACTTCTGTATGGAATAGCAACAATATTCATTATTATAGCTTACATAATAGTTGCAGCGGGTGCTGTGAAAAGCTCATATAAGCTGGAGCTGTTAAAGGAAAAAGGAAAGCATATAAACACATTTGCAGAAGACGTGAAGTCGCTGTTTAATGAGAATCTTCATAAGCTGCTGCTTACACTTCCGGTATCAGGTGTGCTTATATTCACAATACTTCCGCTTATTTTCATGATAAGCATGGCATTCACTAATTATAGTAAGGTTGACAGCCATCTGGTGCTTTTCGACTGGGTAGGACTTGAGAATTTCAAGCAGATATTCGATTCAGGAAGCATGATAGGACAGTCTTTCTGGTCAGTATTTGGCTGGACTATAGTGTGGGCAATATTTGCAACATTTCTTAATTACATATTCGGAATACTTGTTGCACTGCTTATCAACAGAAAAGGTACGAAATTCAAGGCTTTCTGGAGATTTATATTTATACTTTCAATCGCAATTCCACAGTTTGTTTCACTTCTTATTGTCAGAAGCATGCTGGCACAGGATGGAATTGTAAATGTTGTTTTAAAGAATGCAGGATGGATAACAAAATCACTGCCATTCTTTACAAATGCGACTTGGGCAAGAATCACAGTAATCGTGGTTAATCTGTGGATAGGTATTCCATATACTATTCTGCAGGTTACAGGTATATTACAGAATATACCTATGGAGCTGTATGAGGCAGCAGATGTAGATGGAGCTAATGGATTTGTCAAGTTTATTAAGATAACAATGCCATATATGTTATTTGTAACGGCACCATATCTTATCACTACATTTACTGCTAATATTAACAACTTTAATATTGTTTATCTGCTGACTAAGGGAGATCCGGTTATGGCAGGTGCAACGGCAGGAAAGACAGACCTTCTGGTAACATGGCTGTACAAGATGACAATAGATTATCAGTATTATAATCTTGGTGCTGTTATCGGTATTATGACATTCATATTCTTAGCGATTGGTTCACTGCTTGTATACAGAAGAACGAAAGCGTATAAAGATGAGGAGGGATTCCAGTGAAAAAGAAAAAGACTATTAAAAATATACTGGCACATACAGTGCTTACAATATTAGCGATAGTGTGGGTAAGTCCTCTTTTCTGGATACTCCTCACAAGCTTCAGGGCTCAGAAGGGTGCTTATACAAGCTCCTTCTTCCCAAAGCAGTATTCACTTGATAATTATGTAAAGCTTTTTACAGATACAGGAATACTTAATTTTCCACGAATGTTTACCAATACTCTGATAGTAGCAGTATTCTCATGTATTATATCAACATTTTTTGTACTGTCAGTAGCCTACTGTATGTCAAGGCTTAAGTTTAAGATGAGAAAAGCAATGATGAATATCGCAATGATACTTGGACTTTTCCCTGCATTTATGGCGATGGTTGCCGTATATTATATACTTAAAGCAGTAGGACTTTCAGAAGGAGCAATGATAAGAGTTGCGCTTGTGCTTGTATATTCAGCATCATCAGGAATACAGTTTTACATTGCAAAGGGATTCTTTGATACTATCCCTAAGACAATAGATGAGGCTGCTATGATAGATGGAGCAACGAAGTGGCAGGTATTTACTAAGATAACAATACCTCTCAGTAAACCAATTATAGTGTATACAATACTTACATCATTCATAGCACCTTGGGTAGATTTCATATTTGCAAGAGTAATCTGCAGGGCAAATGCGAAGTATTATACCGTAGCAATCGGCTTGTGGCAGATGCTTGAAAAGGAGTATGTTGATGTATGGTACACAAGATTTGCAGCAGGAGCAGTTCTTATATCAATTCCAATTGCAGCCTTGTTTATGATAATGCAAAGATGTTATAATGAAAGCATGACAGGTGCAGTGAAGGGTTAGATATATGAATAGATTAAATCAAACATTAAAAAAATGTGTGGCATTTGGTGTCACAGGAATAATACTTATATTAGCCGGGTGTAAAAGCCCGGCTGGTTTTGTGTCTAATGATAATGAAGAATACAATGCGAGAATGGAAGAAGCGAGAACAACTCCATTCGGGGCTTACCCGGAGACTATAGAATATACACTTGGAAAGATGACAAGTGTTAATAATTCCAATATGCCGGAGAATGACACTTATACGGATAATGCGTACACACGCTATATTAAGTCTGTGATAAATGTGCAGAATGTTGATGTATTTGAAGCAAACGACAGCCAGTATGACACTAATGTTTCAATGGTAATCTCAATGGGAAGCCTTCCGGATATTATGGTTGTATCAAGTCAGGATGAGGTTGAACAGTTAGTGGAAGCAGGACTTATAGAGGACCTTACAGAAAGCTACAATAACTGTATAAGTGACAGAATCAGGAAAATGTATGAAAGCTATGGCGATTCACTTAAGGATATGGTTACATATGATGGAAAGATAATGGCACTGCCGGAGACTAATATAACAGATGGACCTAATCTTGTGTGGTTAAGAAAAGACTGGATGGATAAGCTTGGATTGTCAGAGCCACACACTATTGATGATGTTGTTAATATAGTGAAGCATTTTATATCAGAAGACCCTGGAAATAATGGCGTGGATGCGTCCGGAAAACCTAATACAGTGGGGCTTGCAGTGGATACAGATGTGACAGGTGAATGTGGTTACAGCAGTGAATTTCTGCTGGATATAATATTTGCCTGCTTTGGAGCGTATCCAAAGCAGTGGATAATGAACGATGATGGTGAGATTGTATATGGTTCGGTTACAGATGAGGCAAAAGAAGCACTTTCGTATATAAACAGTCTGTATAATCAGGGGGTTATAGATAATGATTTTCTTCTGAGAACATCAACCAATATATGTGAGCTTATAGAGAATGGTCTGTGTGGCTCGTTTTTTGGACCATGGTGGGCACCGAATAATCCGCTTGCTAATGCAGTAAGCAGGAATCCGGATGCAGACTGGCAGCCATATTTAATAGCAACGGATTCGGATGGGACAACGAGTTATCACAGCCAGAACCCGTGTTACAAATATGTTGTCGTAAGAAAGGGATATGAACATCCTGAGATTGCAGCAAAGATGATAAGCGTTATGTTTGATAAAGTAAGATTTGACTGTACAGACTCAGAAGAATTCAAGAATTACTATCAGCTTAATGTTGAACCTACGGCAAGACCTTTATCAATAAATGTTGATTATAATAATGCACTTTCAATATGTTACAGGAATATAGATGCCACAATTTCAGGAAGAAAGAATCCTGACAGTCTGGAACTTCTTGAGCGTTCATTTTATGATGCATGCAGTGAATATATTAAGAATGCTAACAAAACAAGTACGCAATGGGCAGCGTATATGTCAAGAATTAAGGCATGCAGTCTGATTGCACAGGATAATATAAAGGTAGTTGACTCGCTTTATTTTAAGACCACAGACACAATGAAGAGCCATTGGTGGAGACTTAAGGCTAAAGAAAAAGAGGCATATTTAAAGATTATAAGCGGAGAAGAAGATATATCTTACTTCGATACATTTGTAAAAGAATGGAATGAACAGGGTGGTCAGATTATTACATCAGAAGTCAGTGAGAGTATGAAATAATTGGCTGTGAAAATATAGTAATATATGATACAATCTTAATTAATGTAAATATATTAACTATGGAGGTTTTATTTTGAAAGAGAGAGAAAAATTCGGCTCGCGACTCGGCTTTATCTTAGTGTCTGCTGGCTGTGCGGTGGGACTTGGTAATGTGTGGAAATTTCCATACATATGCGGGGAAAATGGTGGTGCGGCATTCGTGCTTATCTATCTTGTATTTCTTGCAATTCTTGGATTTCCTATTATGTGTGCGGAGTTCACAGTAGGACGAGGAAGCGGTAAAGGTGCTGCAAGGGCATTTGAAGAACTGGAGACTAAGGGAAGTAAATGGCATCATTTCAAATGGGTATCGATATTAGGAAGCTACATATTAATGGCTTTCTATACTATGGTTGCAGGATGGATGCTTTATTATGCATGGCGTGAGGCAAGTGGTTCGTTAGCAGGTTTAGAGCCAGATGAGGTTTCAGGAGCATTTGGAACTATGCTTTCACAGCCTGGTACAATGACAATCTGGATGATTGTTGCAGTTTTACTTTCGTTTGGTGTATGTGTATTAGGATTACAGAAGGGCGTTGAGAAGATTACTAAGGTTATGATGGCACTTCTTCTTATCCTTATTGTGGTACTGGCAGTTCATTCACTTGTACTTCCTAATGCATCAGAAGGTGTTAAATTCTATATGGTGCCTAATCTTGATGCTATTAAATCAAGAGGTTTAGGACCGGTTATATTTGATGCCATGACACATGCATTCTTTACACTTAGTGTAGGTATTGGTGCAATGGAGATATTCGGAAGCTACTTAAAGAAAGACAGAACAATAGGTGGAGAGGCTGTTAATATCATTCTGCTTGATACATTTGTTGCTCTTATGGCAGGATTCATAATTATTCCTGCATGCTTTGCATATGGTGTTGCTCCTGGTGCCGGTCCATCACTTTTATTTATAACACTACCTAACATATTTAATCATATGGCGGGAGGAAGAATATGGGGAACAGCATTCTTTGTATTCATGTCATTTGCAGCATTATCAACTGTAATTGCTGTGTTTGAGAACATTATTGCTTTTTATATAGACCTTAAGGGATTTTCAAGGAAAAAGGTTGTTGCAGGTAATGTTATATTCATGATACTGCTTTCACTTCCTGCTGTATTAGGCTTTAACAAGCTTGCAGCTTTCCAGCCTATTGGTCCAGGAAGTTCAATTATGGATCTGGAGGATTTCCTTGTTTCATATAATCTACTTCCTCTTGGAAGCATGATATTTGTATTATTCTGTACCAAGAAGAACGGCTGGGGCTGGGAAGGCTTCAGAAAAGAAGCTAATGAAGGAAAAGGTCCTAAGCTTCCTGAATGGTTAAGATTCTATATGAGTTATATACTTCCGGCTATTATAGTAGTTGTATACCTTAAGGGTTATTATGATACATTTAAACCAAAGGGAACAGGTTATCTTGTTGGCTGGATGATATTTGCGTGTGTATTGCTTCTTGCAATATTCGGAATTGCTAATTATAAGAAGAAAGATGCGTAATCTATGACTAAGAAAGAACTTGCTTTAGAGGTTATAAGAAGATTAAAGGCAGAATATCCGGATTCGGAGTGCAGTCTTGATTACGATGATGCCTGGAAACTGCTTGTAAGCGTAAGACTTGCGGCACAATGCACTGATGCAAGAGTAAATGTTGTGGTTAAGGGGCTGTATGAGAAATATCCTGATATAGCATCACTTGCTGCAGCATCTCCAGAAGAGATTGAAAAGATTATAAGACCTTGCGGTCTTGGAAAAAGCAAGGCAAGGGATATATGTGCATGTATGCGCATGCTTCATGAACAGTATAATGATAAAGTTCCTGACAGCATAGAAGAATTATTAAAGCTTCCTGGAGTTGGAAGGAAGAGTGCCAATCTTATTATGGGTGATGTGTTCGGAAAGCCGGCAATTGTTACAGATACACACTGTATAAGGCTTTGTAACAGAATAGGTCTTGTAAAAGACGAGAAAGAGCCTAAGAAGGTTGAGATGGCATTGTGGAAGATAGTCCCGCCAGAAGAAGGAAGTGGATTATGCCACCGGTTTGTAGACCACGGAAGAGAGGTATGTACGGCGCGTACTATGCCACACTGTGAAAGATGCTGCCTTAATGATATATGTAAGAAAAATGGGATAAAAGTGTGATTGAATATGCATTTTTATTATGGTAGTATTTTATTGTGGTTCATACTAATGAACAAAATGTATGGGAGGGGAACATGGAATTAAAAGAATTAATTAAATACGCAAGAGATAACAGGTGTTCAGATCTGCATATTACTGCAGGAGAAGCGGTTGCAGTTAGAAAATATGGTGAACTTGAGCTTCTTGATATAACACCTTCGATAGAAGAAACAGAAGATATGATATTCTCAATTCTTGGTGATGAAGATATACAGAATGTTCAGGCAGGAAAAGATATTGATGTGGCATCTACTGATGAGTCTGGTGGACGATTAAGGATTAATATATATCATCAGAGAAGAAATCTTGCAGCAAGTATCCGTCTTCTTGATTCTGTTATACCGTCGTTTGAAGAATTGGGACATTCAGGAAAACTTTTTTCTAAGCTTGTTGAGAAAAGGTCTGGTCTTATTCTTGTAACAGGTCCTACAGGAAGTGGTAAGTCTACAACACTTGCAGCTATGATTGATTATATTAACAACAATATGTCAAGACATATTATAACAGTAGAAGATCCTATAGAGTATGTATATGGGTTTAAGAAATCTATGATACATCAGAGACAGGTAGGAAGAGATGTACCTGATTTTGCGACAGCACTTCGTTCAGCACTTCGTGAAGACCCGGATGTTATTCTTGTAGGAGAGATGAGAGATTATGAGACTATCAATGCAGCAATTACAGCTGCTGAAACAGGACATCTTGTATTATCAACACTTCATACAAGAAGCGCTACACAGACAGTTGAGCGTATAATCAGTGCATGCCCTATTGAGGCGCAGTCTGCACTTATAATACAGATTGCATCTGTATTAACTGGAGTTATAACACAGACACTTGTACCTCGTGCAGAGCAGGAAGGGCGAATTGCTGCAACAGAGATTATGCTTAATAATACAGCAGTATCTAATCTTATTAAAGAGAAGAAGACTAATCAGATTCAGACCGTTCTTCAGTCAAATATGCAGACAGGTATGCACACAATGAATTATTCGCTTGCTAATCTTGTTAAGACAAGAGTTATTTCAAGGGATGTAGCTTTGAAGTATTCAGAGAATCCAACTGAACTTGCTAAAAGTATATAATAGTAACTTGTAGTGCTATGCAGTTTTAAAACTTTGCGAATAGTGTACAAAATACAGAACAACAAAAAATAATTTGAAAATAAAGCCATTCTACTGTATTATAGGGTTAGATTCATTACGGATAACACTATAGTACGGCTGAAAGGCTTTTTTTATGAAAAGAATTAAATTAATTAACAGGATTTTTTACTGTATATTTTTATTAGGATTTCTGCTTTTTATGGCTTCAGGATTTATATTCAGCACTGTAGATGAAGTGACACCGGCAGATAAAAGAACGAGTGTCGTAGTTAAACCAGAGGATACAAGATATATTGGAGATGACACAATTGAATATTATGTGAAGATTAGAGCAGGTGCAGGAAATAATAATGCACTGGCATTTGTAAGTAGGCATCAGGAAGTAGAAGTATATGCAGGTGGAAGACTTATATATTATATAAAAGCGCATAGTTCTATATATGGAACAACCACTGGAACTAATTATACGATTGTGAACCTTCCGCCATATACAACAGATATAACTGTAAGGCTTACTAATGTATATGCTGGTCATAAGATAAGAGGAACAACATTTGAATATGGCGACGAGACAAAACTTGTAAAAGAGCTTATTGCGAAATCTTTACCATCAGCAGTACTTAGTTCGTTTATAATAATAGTTGGATTTGCTATGATTATATTATGGATTTTCTGTAGAAAGAAGATTGCACAGACACAAGCACTGTTTTATTTTGGTATATTTGCAATGATTATAGGTGCATGGGCTCTTAATGAGACTGATATTGCAACGATTCTTGTGCAGGACAGGAAGATAGGTTCACTGATAGGATATGTACTGCTTATGATGATACCTATTCCTTTTATGCAGGCAGAGAAGAATTTTTTCCAGATAGGGAAAAGTGCTGCGAATAATATCTTGTGTGCCATATATGCTGCAACAGCTGTAATACTGCTTGTATGTCATATGACAGGTGTGTGTGAGTTTAAGAACAGCGTGTACATTATACATATGATGCTTGTTATGTCACTTGTATATTTCTGTGCAATTCTTATTAAAAGAGTATGGGTTAAAGGCTTTGACAGGAAAGTAAAAGCTAATATTATAGGTGCAGCTGCACTTGGAATTTCTATGATTGTTGATCTTATTGCATATTATAAGGGAATGCAGCAGACAGATCTTATAGGAAAACTGGGTATTCTTGTATTTATTATTGTGCTTGGTTATGAGAGCATATCAGAAGCATTTGAGAAGATTAAGGAAGGACAGAAGGCAGATTTCTACAAAGAGATGGCTGTAACTGATACTATGACAGGGGTTTATAATCGCTCTGCATTTGAGGAGTGGGAATATGAAACCTCTGATTATGAAGGATATTCTATAGCAACATTTGACCTTAATAATCTCAAGTGGTGTAATGATAATCTGGGGCATGCAGCAGGAGATGCCTATATTCAGGCATCAGCCAGAATTATTAAAGAGACATTTGGCAGACATGGTAAATGTTATCGTATAGGTGGGGATGAATTCTGTACTGTAATTAATCAGAAGCAAAAAAGTTTTGATATTGGAAGACATGTGAAGCAGCTAAGGGAACTTGAAAAGTATGCTGAAGAAGAGATTGGAATCAAAGACCTTAATGTGCAGATTGCATGTGGTTATGCTGAATATGATATAAAGACAGATAAGAACTTTGAAGATACAAGAAGCAGAGCTGATAAGAAAATGTATGAGAGTAAGAGAAGCTTGAAAAGAGAGTGATATATGGATAAATACGGAATTTTAAAGCATTATTTTGGGTATGATTCATTTCGTACGGGTCAGGAAAAGTTAGTTGATGCTATTCTTGCAGGGCAGGATGTGTTAGGAATTATGCCTACAGGTGCGGGAAAATCATTATGTTATCAGGTGCCGGCATTGTTAATGTCCGGCATTACTCTTGTTGTATCTCCACTTATATCGCTAATGAAGGATCAGGTTGGAGCGCTTAATCAGGCAGGGGTACATGCTGCTTATATTAATAGTTCACTGACAGATAATCAGATAGCTAAGGCACTCGCATTTGCAAAGCAGGGACGGTATAAAATTATATATGTTGCACCTGAAAGGCTGGAAACATGGGGGTTTCTTGATTTTGCCACACATGTAGAGATATCTATGATTACCGTAGATGAAGCTCACTGTATATCACAGTGGGGACAGGATTTCAGACCAAGTTATCTGAATATATTGTCGTTTGTTAAGAAACTGGCAAGGCGTCCTATAATAAGCGCATTTACAGCTACAGCGACAAGCAAAGTAAGAGATGATATATTGCAGATTCTTTCACTCGAAAGACCTGTAATACTCACGACAGGTTTTGACAGAAGCAATCTGACATTCAAGGTCAAGCATATTAAGGACAAGGATTCATACATACTTGATTACCTTGTAAGCCACAGACAGGATAGTGGGATTATATACTGTGCTACAAGAAAAAATGTTGAAAAAGTCTATGACATGCTTAATGCTAACGGACTTTCTGTGACTAAGTATCATGCGGGTCTCTCAGCAGAAGAAAGAAAAGAAAATCAGGATTCATTTATATATGATATCAAGCCAGTTGTTGTTGCAACTAATGCATTTGGAATGGGAATTGACAAGTCAAATGTAAGATTTGTAATTCATTATAATATGCCACAGAGTATAGAGAATTATTATCAGGAGGCTGGACGTGCCGGAAGAGATGGAGAAGATTCAGAATGCGTATTGCTGTATTCTCCGCAGGATATTATGATAAATAAGTTTTTCATAGAACATAGAGAGCCTAATCCTGACATGGATGCAGAAGAACAGGCACGTCTTATGATTCTTGATAAAAGAAGGCTTAATGCAATGGTCGATTACTGCAAGACAACAGGCTGTTTAAGAGAGTATATACTTAAATATTTTGGAGAAAGACCAGACAATCCAAAGGGTGGAAGATACAACTGCCATAACTGTTCTAACTGCGTTATTGATGAGGCAGAACGTGAAGCAGATGAGGCTTATATGTATCCGGGAAACCGTTTCAGTGCACCTGTATCAAGGAATACTGCAATGGTGGCAGACAGAATGAAGCGTTCTGCCGCTGCTGCAAAGTCAGCATATGCAACGCCCAAGTCAAAGAAGCCGGAGGATGCACTTAATGACAGAGGTGTTATGTTGTTTAACAGACTGCGTGAGTTAAGAAAACAGATAGCTGTTTCAGTAGGTGTTCCGCCATATGTAATATTTTCAGACAGGACGCTTATAGATATGTGTCTTAAAGTTCCGTTTAATGAGGAAGAAATGCTGTCAGTAAGCGGTGTCGGTGAGAATAAATATGAGCGCTATGGCAAGGTGTTTATGGATGAAATATATGATTTTCTCGATGGTATGAAGCAGAATCTGGCAAGATGATATAAAAGTGTTTATGGACAGAAGAATGAATGGGAGATATGGATGAAGAATTATAAGATGATAATCACTTATGATGGTACAAGGTATTATGGCTGGGAACATCAGCCAACTACAGATATGACAATTCAGGGAAAGTTAGAATCAGTGCTTTCTGCCATGACAGGAACTGAGGTTGAGGTTATAGGTGCAGGAAGAACAGATGCCGGAGTGCATGCAAAGGGAATGGTAGCTAATGCACATATGGAAACAAAGATGAAGGAAGATGAGATATGCGATTATATGAACAGATATCTTCCAGAAGATATCTGTGTGCAGGAGGTTCGTGTTGCATCTGACAGATTCCACAGCCGTTACAATGCACAGGGGAAAACTTATTGCTATACATGTTATGTTGGGGATAAGAAGCCTGTATTTAACAGAAAATATGTCAATATAATTGAGGGTAAGCTGGATGTTGCTGCCATGAAGAGGGCAGCAGACATACTTACTGGAGAACATGATTTTGCATCATTTTGTGGTAATCCCAAGATGAAGAAATCGACAGTCCGTGAGATTTATTCGATAGATGTTTCTTTAAAGGGTTCATTCCTTAATCTTACATATCATGGAAGCGGATTCCTGCAGTACATGGTAAGAATCTTAAGTGGTACACTTCTTGAAGTTGGACAGGGAAAGAGAACACCAGAGAGTATGTATGAACTTTTAGAGGAGAGAAACAGAAGCCTTGCAGGTGCAACTGCGCCGGCGAAGGGACTGTGTCTTCTGAAGGTTGACTACTCGAAGGAGGCTTGATAGGCCGGACACCGTACAGTGTGCTGTGGTGTGTGTGAGATGTCCTTAGGCATCTGCCCTCAGGATACTTATGTCTAGTGAAACTAAATGCCGCAACCTGCTAAGTTTATAATGGGACTTGTAATCAAACGCGCTTCGCTTGAACGAGATTACAAGTCCCAACCTTTAGCAGATTGCGGCATTAACTTTCACACGACATAAGAATATTCGGGCATACACCTAAGGACACCACACACCTATCCCACAGCATACTGTACGGCTGACTTCTTCTTCACCAAGTAGTCAGCCTCCGGACAAATGCTCGCCTGCGGCATTGCATTCTGAGTGGGGCTGGTGAAGTGCGTGATGTCCTCTGTTGATAAGATACGTTTGCACCAGCCGTGGAAGGCTTGGCTGCCTAGTAGCGGGGTGGTGGCTTTGAGATTGGGAGATGTTATGCAAGACCGATTTATGCCGAACCGTGTGTAAGTTAATGCCGTTATATACAAAAAGTGCTGTGTAAAAATCTCGTTCAAGCGAAGCGCGTTTGATTTTTACACAGCTAAAAGACATTGTATATGACGGCATTTACTTACACTAGGTGCAGGCATCCATGAGGGCTTGTATAACATCTCCCTATCTCAATGCCCACCTTTGTACTAATTAAAGCACCTTCGACAAGAAATCCTTCAATCGCTCACTCTTAGGATTGCCAAAGAATTCTTCCGGAGCCCCCTCTTCATTGATGACTCCATCATAGAAGAACATGCATCTGTTGGCAACTTCTTTTGCAAATCCCATCTCATGAGTTACGACAATCATTGTCATTCCTGATGCAGCAAGTTCCTTCATTATTGCGAGAACCTCACCAACCATTTCAGGATCAAGTGCGGATGTCGGCTCGTCGAAAAGCATTATCTCAGGATTCATTGCGAGTGCTCTTGCAATAGCAACTCGCTGCTTCTGACCACCACTTAACTGGTTAGGATAAGCATCGGCTTTGTCAGAAAGTCCCACTCTTGCAAGAAGCTCATCAGCTTTCTTATCAGCTTCTTCCTTACTCATAAGTCCCAGCTTAGTAGGAGCAAGAGTTATGTTTCTTCTTATAGTCATATTAGGGAAAAGGTTAAAATGCTGGAACACCATTCCAATCTTCTCTCTTAATTCATCCACATTTACACTCTTATCTGTAAGATCCTGCTCATGGAATAATACATGACCTTCTGTAGGAGTTTCAAGAAGGTTAAGTGAACGCAAAAATGTTGATTTACCGCAGCCAGATGGTCCGATAATTGCAATAACCTCTCCTTTGCGGACTGTTGTATTGATTGATTCTAATACAACATGGTCGCCAAAAGATTTCTTCAAATCCTTAACTTCAAGTATGATTTCGTTAGTATTATCGCTCATTGTTTCTTAACCTCCTCTCAAGTTTCTTAACAAGCTGTGAAAGTCCCATAACCATTACAAGGTAGATGATGGCAACACCAATAAGTGGAAGCATTGGATCATAAGTTATGCTTCGGATAATATCGCCGCCTCTTGTAAGGTCGTTAAGACCGATATAACCGCTGATAGATGTTTCCTTTAACAGAACAATGAACTCATTAGCAAGTGCTGGGAGAACATTCTTGAATGCCTGTGGAAGAATAACACTTATCATAGTTGTTTTATAAGAAAGACCAAGGCTTCGTGCTGCTTCAAACTGTCCGTTATCAATAGACATAATACCTGAACGGAATATTTCGGCAACATAAGCACCTGAGTTGATACCAAATGCAAGTATCGCAACAATAAGCTTGTCAATATGTACAGAACTGAATATTACATAGTAGATAATAAGCAGCTGTACCATAGTTGGTGTTCCTCTGATTACAGTAAGATAAATGTTGCAAATGAAGTTAAGAATCTTCATGTGTCCTGTCTTATCATGGTTAGAACGGACAACTGCAATAAGGAAACCAATAACAACACCCATAAGTGCTGCAAAGAATGCAATAATTACTGTGTTTAACAGACCCTTTAGAAGATAAGTGTATCTTGCTTCTTTGATGAAGTCTGTCTTGAACTTCTCAGCAAAACTCATGCCTGATGCAGAAGCATTGTCGTCACGGACAATAATAACCTGCTTAGAAGTTGTATAAGTAGTTGTGAAATCGATATTTTTCTTACGCTCATCAGTAACTGTCATACCAGCCATACCGAAATCAGCTTTACCAGAAGATACGGCAGTGATAATTGAATCAAATTCCATATCCTCAATTTTTAAATTCATTCCGAGGTAATCAGCAATAGCCTGTGCAATATCAGCGTCAATACCAATAATAGAACCCCCTTCATAGTACTCGTATGGCTTGAAATAAGCATTTGTAGCCATAACAAGAGTTCCATTAGTACGGCTTATACCGTCTGGTGATTTGTAACCAGAAAATGTAGCATTATCGCCAACATAATCGTCAATAAGCTTCTGGATAGTTCCATCTGCCATAAGTACTTCAATAGCCTCATTGAGCTTTGCAGTAAGGGAATTGCCCTTAGCAACACAGATGGCATAATCCTCATTTGCAAATTCTTCTTCAAGAATTGTAAGGTCTGGATTAGCTTTAACAAATGCTAAAGCAGGCTGTTCATCAATAACAACAGCATCAGCTTTACCCTGCTTTAAAGCCTGTATAGCATCAGAACCTTTGTTGTATCTTGATACTGTTGTGCCAGAACCGTCAGTTTCGTAATCACTTACGAGAGTATCACCAGTTGTTCCTAACTGAACACCAATAGTCTTGCCTGCAAGATCATCTACAGAAAATACAGTGTTCTTAATCTTCTTGCCCTGACATGAAGTAAGAAGAACAGAAGAGAACAAGAGAGTGAGGGTCGCAAAAACCAAAAGGAATCTCGACCTGTACTTTTTAAAATTCATTAGTAACTCCTTTCCATGCGAACTGTGGTGTATACGGACGCTGCAAAGCGAATATATTTAGCTGTGGAGCACGCTTTCGCTTCTTGTCGCTAGTAACGGACACTAAGTTCACCGCAATTAGGCTTTCTTCAAAAGCCGCTTGCGGTTTACCAAGTGCCGGCTACTCCGAAGAGCATCCACAGCTAAATATATTCACTTTGCGACTGTGTATACAACAGTTCAATATAATATATTTCATTAATTATACACACATAGTAGGGAAATTAGCAATTAAAATATTTGCGATGGAAGAAAATGTGAGCGTACAGATTAGGATTGGATGTTGAAGCAGAGGAATGCACAGAGGAAGTCCAAAAGGGAAGAAGCGGCGTGGTGGATTGGACGTTGAAGCGGAGGAATGCACGGAGAAAGTCCAAAAGGAACGAAGCGGCGTGGTGGATTGGACGTTGAAGCAGAGGAATGCACAGAGGAAGTCCAAAAGAAGAAAATATGTACATGGAAACAGCCGCCAGGCAGGCGTCTGTTCCCACAGATTGAGGTTATTAGTTAGTCTTGCTGCATATGCCATTGCAAGGTCCGGTGCAGGCACCAGAGGAAGTCTGGCTGTTATTGCCATTATTACATGCGCTCTGGCAGGCTGTGCTGTTAGTATTAAGAGTGTCGGTGCAGTCATTCATGCAAGGCTTCTTGCAGTCTTTTTTTAAGTTACCTTCGCATGAAGGTGGACTTAAATCGAGAGGCTTGATGGCTCTGTCTAAGAGGTTTCCGCAAACAAACTTGATGCAGTCAGATTCTTCACCGGAAACAATGCTTCCCTTAGGCGTTGAGATTCTGCCGGCACTTGTTACGCGGTATCCACAGAAGTAAAGGCTCTGTAAGATGAGAGTGAGACCTACAGTAACCTCGTCATCTGTAGTATCAAGACCTAAAAGCTTAGGTATTGCATAAAGGTTGAGTCCCTGGGTTACAACATTGGCAGATGACAAGAAACCTATACTGTTAAGTGCAGGCGTATAAACAGGTGGAGTTGCGTTATTCGAGTTGTAGGAAACTCCGTAAGGAGCGAATATTTCAAGGGTGACAGATGTCGGATTGGTATCTTCATCATAAGTTGCAGCAGTAGTTGAGTTAGGAAGGTAGACTGCCGTTGGGGTAAGAGTTGCTAATGCTCTGCATGACTCATCATAAAGCGTTATTGCAAATGTTACAGTAAGGTTGGCAAGTTTCACAGAGTAGCAGTTAGGCCTTCCGGCTATCTGGGTGATTTCAACATTTTCATCACCATAAGTGTAGGCTATATCTATAACACTGACTGATGCGTTGGTAGCTGTTGGATAAGTCGTTGAAATATCTGTGCCGACAGCGAATGTGGTACACAGATTAATACCTATCTCATCATAGATAAGAGGGGCAAGAATACTGAGTTCATCGGGGGAACCGCATATCGGGTTCGTGCATACATCAAAGCAGCCATTAGGCATGTTCTGCACGATATTGCTTACAATGCGGGTAGAACCACATTTGCTGCATTTACATTTAGCCATTATCTTTTCCTTCTTCGTTTCTTTACTACATTATATGTTCTATCTACATTCGCGTGACCATATAATAATATAAAAACGGGAGTGTCCTTTTATGGCAAATGTATACACGGCAGGCAGTGACAGACGGCTTATAATCTATAGCATATCACGATATATATTTTTGAGAACGGCGTACATAGACGGTATAGAACGCCCGATAATGCTTGTGTCAGACTTTTTGGACGGACTTTCAGATGTAGTGTTGGGAGACACAATATATTATGCATATCAGAACCAGAACGGAGATATTCTTGTTAAAAATGTGATGAACAACGAAGCACTTTTTCGTGTGAAAAGCAGCGAGAACCCAGATATGCACTGTCCACAGCTTGTAGTAAATAAAGACAGGTTAATGCTGTTTTATATGGTGACAAACCCGCTTACGGACAGACTGTCGCTGCGAGCTGTCTACCCACTGGAAGAAGGTGACAGTCTTAATATTCCTGTTGATTGTGAAAATGTTGATATGTATGAAGTGTTTGGAATGCAGGGAAAAGCATTTTTGTATGTAGACAGTTTCTACGAAATAACATCAGATGGAAAATTCATTAAATGTCAGGATACAGACATGCTGATGCAGAATGAACAGAAAATATCAGAGTACGAAAACCAGCTTAATACATATATGCAGGAAAACAGACAGGCAATACAGACAATAAGCCAGCTTGAGGCAACAATAGAAAGTGCTAAGGCACAGTATAATGAACTTATGGAGACAGCAATTGCGTATCGTGACGAGGCAATAAAGTGGCGGAGTAAGTTTATATAAATTACTTGAAATCTTCCTCCATAATTGCGATAATAATGCAAATGGAGGAATTATGGATAACAGGAAGCTAAACAGAAGGAATTTTTTACTATTATTATTTGTTGTGGCGGCATGTATTATGGGTGGCCGCTCTATATTTGGGTTCTTTGCACTGCTTACAGGATATGAGACTGCGACAACAGAAGTGTCTGCATTTGCAGCTTCTGAGATGTATATGATGTTTCTTTTATTTCTTGTATGTATAATTGGAGGCATTGTTATGAGCTGTCTTAGTAAAGCTAAGGTGAGCAGGACATTTTTTCTGATACGCAATACGGTGCTGATTGTGGCACTTGTGCTTGGTAATATGTCTTTTCCTAATATAACAATCATGAGTACGGTTGTTATGTCTAAATATATAGGTGATACGGGGATGTATGATTTTGCAGTCAGCTCACCGCTTCTTGTGTCAGCGTTAAGACAGCCATATCTGTTCTATACATACATGGCAGCAGAGGGGCTTATGATTATTCTTGCGTGTGTCACAGTGTATAAGTATATTGTAGACAAGAAAAAGAACAGTAATTATAATAATATGTACATGTAAATGTGTCTGCTGCACTAATAAGGTGTGGCAGACAATTTTTGCGTAGTTAACAGATGCACTTAACATGCCGGTTTATATGCGGGAGATAATAAAATGAAGGTAATGACACCACATTATTATAAGGATTTCAGATGCATTGCGGGAGCCTGTACAGATACATGCTGTGCCGGGTGGGATGTCGATGTTGATAAGAATTCTTACAAATATTATAAAACAGTTAAAGGCGCTTTTGGAAAGCGCCTGAAGAGTGTAATGGTACCATCCCAGGACGGAGAATGTACATTTACACTGAAAGAAGGAGGACGATGTCCTTTTCTTAATGATGATAATTTGTGCGATTTATATATAGAACTTGGAGAGGATAAGCTGTGTGAAACATGTGCAGAGTTTCCAAGATTTATTAACGATTATGGCAATATAAGAGAAATTGGCATAGCCCCCTCGTGTAAGACGGCTGGTGAGCTGATGTTTTCATATAAAGATGAACTTACATTTGATACGGTTGAGGATAACAGTCTTACGCTGGAGCCTAATGATATAGATGCATATACATATATGCATCTTCGGCAGGCAAGAATAGTGGCTTTTGGAATAATATCAGACAGGGATATAAGTATATTTGAGAGACTGATGCTCTATCTTGATTATGCAAAGCGTATCCAGAAGCATCTTGATGCCGAAAAGGACGAGCTTATAGCTGGTGTTGCAAAGCGGTTCTGTGGAGCTGATTACAGAGAGGAGCTGCTTGACAAGCTGAAAAGCCGGGATGAGAAGCTGCATGGCAAAAGGCTGATAAAGGGATTGAGACATTTCTTTGATGACTTTAAAGGAATGGAGGTAATCAATCCTGACTGGAATATTCATGTGGCGAGAGTAAGACAGTTCCTAGACGGGCTGGCGGATGATTCTGGGCTTGCAGCGGTAATGAAAACTTACCATGCGGGAAGTGAAGCATTTGCACATGAATATGAGCAGCTTGCAATGTACTATGTGTATAGATACATGCTTGATGCAGTGAATGATTACGATATCCTGCTTAAAGCAAAGAATGCGGTTATAGGCATACTTTCAGTGGACATTATGGCAGCAGCTAATCAGGCGTCCGGCTGTATGCCAGATTTTACAATGCGCGTTGATATAGCACATTTGTATTCAAGACAGTTTGAACATTCATATTACAATTATGAAGTTTATAGAGAGTACTTTGGCATGAAGAGATGTTATTCATATAAGTTTCTTATGGACGCTTTAGTGTCACTGAATTAATGGAGGAAGTTTTCTTATGAAAATGATTATGAGATTCCTTAAGGATTACAAAAAGGAATGTGTTCTGGCACCGCTTTTTAAGATGCTTGAGGCGATATTTGAGCTGTTTGTGCCGCTGGTAGTATCATCAGTTATCGATAAGGGTATTGTTAATGCAGACAAGGGATACATTATGCAGATGTGTCTTATGCTTATACTTCTTGCAATCATAGGACTTGTATGTGCTATCACAGCACAGTATTTCAGTGCCAAGGCTGCAGTTGGTGCAGCAACAGGAATGAGACACAGTTTATTTGCACATATTCAGACATTCTCATTCACAGAGATGGATACACTTGGTACATCGACACTTGTAACAAGAATGACAAGTGATATTAATCAGGTACAGAATGGTATCAACATGGTACTGCGACTGTTCCTTCGTTCACCATTTATTGTATTTGGTGCGATGATTATGGCATTTACTATTGATGTGAAGGCAGCACTTGTATTTGTTGCGGCAATCCCGGTACTTGCACTTATCGTATTCGGTATCATGCTTGCAACAAGACCTATGTACAAAAATGTACAGTCAGGACTTGATAAGATTCTTGGAATAACAAGAGAGAACCTTACCGGTGTGAGAGTTATCAGAGCATTCAATAAGGAACAGGATGAGATTAAGCGTTTCAAAAACGATAACGAAAGCCTTAACAGATTACAGAAATATGTTGGTAAGATATCAGGACTTATGAATCCGCTTACTTATGTTGTTGTAAATGTATCAATAATTGCACTTATATGGATTGGTGGAGTAAGAGTTAACGCCGGTGCGCTTACACAGGGACAGGTCGTTGCACTTTACAATTATATGTCACAGATATTAGTTGAACTTATCAAGCTTGCCAATCTTATCATTACAATAACTAAGGCACTTGCATGTGCAGGAAGAATTGAGTCTGTATTCGATGTAACATCTGGAATGGCAGATGGCAGCGTTAAGGAAGCTGTAGCTAAGGAAGAACAGCCAGGTGTTGAATTTAAGAATGTTTCACTTACATACAGTGGTTCAGGTGCACCTTCAGTTGAAGGAATTAATTTCAAGGCTATGAAAGGCCAGACAATCGGTGTTATAGGTGGCACAGGTTCAGGTAAATCCAGTCTTGTTAATCTTATCCCGAGACTGTATGACGCTACACAGGGTGAAGTACTTGTTGATGGTGTAAATGTTAAAGATTATGATATTGAGGCTTTAAGAAATAAGGTCGGTATCGTCATGCAGAAAGCAGTACTTTTCAAAGGTACTATAAGAGAGAATATGTGGATGGGAAAGAAGGGCGCTACTGATGAGCAGATAGATGAAGCACTTGAGATTTCACAGTCTAAGGAATTCGTAGATTCTAAGCAGGGACGTCTGGATTATGTTATAGAGCAGGGAGGTAAGAACCTTTCAGGTGGCCAGAGACAGAGACTTACTATTGCAAGAGCAATCGTAAGAAAGCCGGATGTGCTTATTCTTGATGACAGTGCATCAGCTCTTGATTTTGCAACTGATGCAGCACTTCGAAAAGCTATAAGGGGAATGAACAATTCTCCTACTGTGTTCATAGTTTCACAGAGAGCGGCATCACTTATGTATGCTGATCTCATTATCGTATTAGATGACGGACAGGTTGCAGGAATGGGAACACATGACGAGCTTCTTGCAAATTGTGAGGTTTATAAAGAGATATATGAATCACAGTTTAAGAAAGCAGATTCAGAAGGGGGTGTAGCATAATGAAGAAGAATAAATCAACATTTGTAAAACTCCTTAAAAGAATTAAGAAGCACAGCTTTTTTATAATACTATCGCTTATTATGGCAGCAGTAACTGTTGCAACTACACTTTATGTGCCAATTCTTGTAGGTCGTGGAATTGACTGCATTATCGGTGTGAATAATGTGGATTTTGCAAAGATTGTGAATATACTTATAAGAATTGGTATATTTGTTGGAATTACAGCACTTTCACAGTGGCTTATGAACATATGTAACAACAGAATCACATATGAAGTAACAAGAGATATAAGAAATGAGGCTATAGAAAAAATTCAGGTGCTTCCACTCAAGTACATTGACGGACATTCATATGGTGAGATTGTGAGCCGTGTAATAGCTGACGTTGACCAGTTTGCAGATGGTCTGCTTATGGGATTCACACAGTTCTTTACAGGTGTCATGACTATACTTGGAACACTTATATTTATGATTACAATCAATGCTAAGATTACACTTGCTGTTGTTGTTATCACGCCACTTTCGTTTTTAGTTGCAAGCTTTATTGCCAAGAAGACCTTCAGCATGTTCAAACTCCAGTCTGAGACAAGAGGCGAGCAGACAGCACTTATTGATGAAATGATTGGCGGACAGAAGGTAGTTAAGGCTTACGGATATGAAGATGAGGCGGTAAGAAAATTTGATGAGATTAATGAAAGACTTCAGAAGTATTCCTTAAAGGCAATCTTCTTCTCATCTATAACTAATCCTTCAACAAGATTCGTAAACAGTCTTGTATATGCGAGTGTTGCGATTGTTGGTGCATTTTCGGCTATCAATGGCGGTATAACAGTCGGTCAGTTATCAAGCTTCTTAAGTTATGCTAACCAGTATACTAAGCCATTTAACGAGATATCAGGCGTTGTTACTGAACTTCAGAATGCTCTTGCATGTGCAGCCAGAATATTTGAACTTATTGAAGAAGACCCTGAGATTCCTGATGCAAAAGATGCAAAGGTTGTTGATGAGGTTGATGGAACAGTTGACCTTAATGATGTGTGCTTCTCTTATGTGCCAGATAAGAAGCTTATTGAGGGCTTCAATCTTCATGTCAAGAAGGGACAGAGAATTGCGATTGTAGGACCTACAGGCTGTGGTAAAACAACAGTTATTAATCTTCTTATGAGATTCTATGATGTTAACAGTGGAAGCATTGATGTATCAGGAACTGATATAAGACAGATGACCAGAAAGTCTTTAAGACAGGGTTTTGGTATGGTTCTTCAGGAGACATGGCTCAAGTCAGGAACTATAAGAGAGAATATCGTAATGGGTAAGCCTGATGCTACAGAGGAAGAGATTATTGCAGCAGCCAAGGCAGCACATTCATATGGATTTATCAAGAGAATGTCTAACGGATTCGACACAGTTATAGGCGAGGATGGTGGAAGCCTTTCACAGGGACAGAAGCAGCTTTTATGTATAACAAGAATTATGCTTGCAAAGCCGCCAATGCTTATTCTTGATGAGGCTACATCTTCTATTGATACAAGAACAGAGATAAAGATACAGAATGCATTTGCAAAGCTGATGGAGGGAAGAACAAGCTTTATTGTAGCCCACAGACTTTCAACTATCCAGTCTGCGGATGTTATTCTTGTTATGAAAGACGGACATATTATAGAGCAGGGTAATCATGAAGAATTACTGGCTAAGAACGGATTCTATCACAAGCTGTATTACAGCCAGTTTGATACAGTAGCCCAGAATTAATGTGGAGATATATGTATGTTTATAGAGGTGGAAAATATTAGAAAATCATATGGCAGGAAAACGATAGTGCTTAACGGTGCTTCGTTTCATGCTGCCAGCGGAGAGTATATTGCCATAGTCGGTGCCAACGGCTGTGGCAAATCTACTCTTCTGGAGATACTGGCAGGAAGTCTTAAGGCAGATGGAGGAAGTCTTAAGATAGATGGCATTGACGCATTTGCAGATGCGAAGATGTTTCAGAAATATATTGGTTTTGTGCCGCAGGAGAATCCACTTATGGAGAAGCTGTCGGCAAGAGATAATCTTAAATTCTGGTACTGTGATACAGGAAGAAACATGGACGCAGACTTACAGGGCGGTGTTCCTGCAGTGTTAGGAGTGTCAGAATATCTTGACAAACGTGTTGATAAGCTGTCAGGAGGCATGAAGAAGCGTTTAAGCATATGCTGTGCACTGGCTAAGAATCCACCCGTACTTATATTAGATGAGCCGGGAGCTTCATTAGATATTGTGTGTAAACAGGATATTATGAATTATCTGTCTGCTTACACGAAAAGCGGAGGTACAGTCATCATAACAAGCCACGAAGAAGGTGAATTAAAGCTTGCTGACAGAATGTATCTTTTAAAGAATGGTAAGCTTAATGAACTTGACCATCCGGTTACCGGCAATGAGCTTTTAGAGATTATTCACAGATAGATTTAATTGGGGGATTAGATGAGAAGGAAACTGGAATTATTAAAATTGCAGATTAAATCCGCATTTTTATCTATACCGAAGATAATTCTGGGTACGATAGTGACGGCAGTGCTTGTTATTGCAATAAGTACATGCATAGGCATTGCAACGGCACAGGACAGCGACATGAGGATGAAGGTTGCTGTTGTGTATCCTGATTATGATGATACAGAAAACTCTGATTCGGCAGATAATAATAAGGAGTTTCGATATATTAAGATGGCATTCAATTATGTCAGCGAGATAGACACAATTAAGAATGTCTGTACATTTGAATATACTGACAGACAGCAGGCTATAGATGGATTAAGAAATAATTATTATGTTATGGCTATTATTGTGCCAGAGAATATGATAAGTGATATTATGTCGGGCGAGAATACACCTGTTGAGGTTGTGTGTCAGTCAGAGGGTGTTAATAATACTTCGATGATATTCCGTGAGATGGTGAGGGCAGGAGGCTCTGACCTTGCAACTGCAGAGGCGGGGATATATACATTTGACGATTTGTTCAATGGTGTGCTTAAGAATTACAGGGGCTTGCGAGGTACACATGAGAATAAGCTTAATGACATATATCTTTCGTATGCACTTAACAGAAGCATATACTTTAAGACAAGAGATATATCGGTTAAAGAAGGCTTGAGTAAAGTACAGTTCTATGTATGCACAGCAATTGTGATGCTGCTTTTACTTAGCACAATAACATGTGCCGGTAATATGAAGGGTGAGAGCAGGTCACTTGCAAAGAGCCTTAAAAGCACGGGAATATCAGCATTTGATACCGGAATTGCAAGAACTACCGGAGTTGGCATTGTGTATATAATGATATTTGAAGTGCTTTTTATTATAATTAATGTAATGAGGCTGGGGCTGCCTGCAATATCAGGAGTTCTGGCAGTTTCGACAGTTGGAGAATTCATTGCTTCCATACTGGGGATTGTGGTGCTTGTGTATGCGGCAGTTTCATTTATAAACTGTATATTCTCAGTAGTTGACGACACGGCGTATTCAGTTATTACGGTGTGTATCCTTGGAATGGCGTGCATGTATGCATCCGGATGTATTGTTTCATCAGCATTTCTTGCGCCGGGTGTGAGGGTTATTGGCATGTATCTTCCGACTAACGGCTTATTCACACTTGCATGTCAGATAATCAAGGGAACTGTGGATATCAGTACTATTATGACAAATGTTTTGTGGATAATTATATTTCAGGCAGTAGGGGCATTGGCGGTTAAGATAAGGAGAGACAGATAATGAAGAGATTGTTATACTGGCTGTATCTGCTTGTTAAAAGGCAGTTAAAGAATCCTGTGATTGTCGTGGTGCTTATTGCAATGCCTGTTGCAGCGTTAATAATTACGAATACAGCGTCTCTTAAGGAGAAAGAGCCTGTAAGGGTTGGGATAGTGCTTGAAGATGACGATAAGATTGCCATAATGACAAGAGATTATCTTGTAAATGGCGATTATTCAGTTCAATTCTACGAAGCAGAATCGCAGGAAAAGCTTGAGCAGGATATAATGAATAAATACACAGAGTGTGGCTATGTAGTTGGTACCGGGCTTAAGGATAAGCTTGACAGTGGCAGCTACAGAGACATTATAGAGCTCATTATATGCAGGTCAGATTTTGTCAGCTCAATGACTGATGAGATATTCTTTTCTGCTATGTTTAAGGCATATTCGCCTGAGGTTGCAGTTAATTATGTTGATTCTGTAGACATATTTAAAAAGCATTCAGAAAAGGCAGAGGAAGAGATAAGAAAAGGGTACGAGGAATACATATCCGGAGATGACACATTCAGAATTGATTTTAAGGTGCTAGATGGTGTACAGGATAATGGGACACAGCTTGAAGATAAGACAGGAGAGTTTCCGTTAAGGGCATTACTTATAATTCTTGTATATATAGGCGGACTTTTTGGAATCGTGGAATATTATCTTGATAAGAATTCCGGAACATTTATAACACTGCCTCGTATGTACCGTGTGGCAGGAAAGCCGTTGTATGCATTCATATCATGTGTACTTTTTGCAGTATCAGCAATGTTAACACTTGCGGTGGCAGGACAACTTAAGGGGGCAGCAGATATACTTCATATGGCTGTGTATGTAATAGCGGTTACTTTATTTGCATGGCTTGTGGCAATACCTGTAAGGAGAGCCAATGCAATGATTTCAATAATACCGGTGCTTCTTATAGCGTGTCTTATATTATGTCCGGTATTCATTAACATAACGGCATATGTGCCATTTGCAAAATATATAAGAGCATTGCTGCTTCCGTGGTATATGCTTAAGTAGGAGGATGGGATACGGTGAATAATAAGAAAAAACGTATATTTGACATTATCCAGATTGGATATGCGGGCGATGTTGCAAGCCGTACATTTGATATTGCGATAACTGCTGCAATTATAATCAACCTGTTCATTGCGATATTTGATACATTTGAACAGTCAATTCCGTACCAGCCGGTGTTAGATGTTATAGAGTGGATTACAGTTATCGGCTTTACAATTGAATACATACTGCGTGTATGGACAGCAGAATATCTGTATCCTAATAAATGTACAGGTATTGCGAGAATAAAATACATCTTCTCAGGAAGCGGTATTGTTGACCTTTTATCGTTCCTGCCAAATTATCTGCCTGTATTCTTCCCGGCAGGAGCAGTTGCTTTCCGTATGTTCAGGGTTATAAGAATCCTAAGGATATTCCGTGTCAACTCATATTATGATGCGTTAAATGTTATAACAGAGGTAATAAGGCGAAAAAGGGACCAGATATTATCCTCTGTATTCATCATTGTGATGCTTATCATAGCATCATCACTGTGCATGTACAGTTTAGAGCATGAGGCACAGCCGGAAGTGTTTAAGAATGCATTTTCAGGAATATGGTGGTCGGTATCAACACTTCTTACAGTAGGTTACGGCGATATCTATCCTGTGACAGTGCTTGGAAAAATGTTCAGTATTATCATTACATTTCTTGGCGTCGGAATGGTCGCTATTCCAACAGGTATCTTATCTGCAGGTTTCGTTGAGCAGTACAGCCTTATTAAGAAGTCTACAGATTACCTTATGGAGAAGGAACTTAAGTTTATTAAGCTTATTATAACTAAGGACCACAACTGGAATGAAAAGAAGGTATGCGAGCTTAGTCTTCCGAGAGGACTTATTCTTGCAGCAGTGTTAAGAAATGGTGAGACATTGATTAAATCAGGTGATATAGTATTCGTGTTCTCAAAGCGTTATATGGCAGATGCACAGACAATAAGTGTATAGATGGTGAATGATTATGATGATATTTGTGACAACGACAGATTCATTAACTGATGAAAAGTTATATGAAAAGGCCTATTCGCTTATTCCGGAATACAGGAAAACTAAGGCTGATAAGATGAAAATGCGTGAAAATAAGCTGCAAACCGTGACGGCAGGCCTACTTCTTAATTATGCGGTAGGAAAATGGTCTATAAAAACAGAAGAAAGAGATTATAAAACAGATGAAAATCTATATGAGAAGGTGGATATTATTTCTTTGATTGAAGCGAATAATCCGTACTTTGATTATGAAATAGCATATAATTCGCAAGGAAAACCTTATTTTTTGTCAAATCGTGAAATTTTTTTCAATATTTCACATTCGTCTAATTATGTAGCGTGCGTGATAGGCGACAGACCGGTAGGAATTGATATTGAAAAAGCCCGCAAAGGTAGACAGAATCTGGCAAAACGCTTCTTTGACATATCTGAAGCAGAATGGATTAAAGAGTGCGATAGTGATCAAAGATTCTTCAGAATATGGACATTAAAAGAGGCTTATGGCAAGGCTACAGGTCAAGGTGTGCTTGACATTTTGGACAAAATAGTTTATAGATTAGAGAAAGGGAAAATGAAAGCATATATGTGCGGACTTCCCCAGAATTTCACTATTGTAGAAAAGGAATTTGATGGATTCAGTTTATCGGTAATACAATTGTGAAATCCATATCCGACTATTCATTATACAGTTGAAAAATATTAATAATGGCAGTATAATATAGAATATGTATATCTATGGAAGAGCCTAAGGAGGGTTTATGAGCAGAAATCATTTTAATGAATTAAGTCCATGTGAAGCATTAATTATGAAGCTTATATGGGAAGCACCACAGGATATTCCTGTACAGGAACTTATTGATCAGTTAAGAGACGATTATGGTAAGGATTACGCAAGAACAACAGTTGTTACTTTCGTAGGTAAGTTGAAGGACAAGAGATTTGTTGATACATACCGTAAAGGAAAGGCAGCTTTCATTCATCCACTTCGTTCAGAAGAAGAATATAGAAGACAGCTTTTAAAGGAAGAAGCTGATTTCTGGTTCAACGGAAAGGCTGTTGATATGGTTGCTTCTATTTGTGAATCACAGAAGTTAGAAGACGATGAAGTTAAGAGAATTAAGAAGATTCTTAATGGTCTTAATAAATAATAATTTTATAAGCAAAAGCAATAAAAAACATCACCTGATACGAAAGTCGGATTCGTCAGGTGATGTTTTTTGTTATGCATATATAATATAATTAATGGTTTTTATTCTGATATTCAAGTGCTGCTGTTATGAAGCCTCTGAATAATGGATGTGGACGATTAGGTCTTGACTTTAACTCTGGATGAGCCTGTGTGGCAATAAACCATGGGTGATTCTTTAATTCTATCATCTCAACAATTCTTCCGTCAGGAGATATTCCTGAAAGCATCATACCATTCTCAGTAAGAACTTTTCTGTAATCATTATTAACTTCATATCTGTGTCTGTGACGTTCATGTATAAGCTCTTCGCCATAGAGTTCATAAGCCTTGCTTGTTTTATCAAGTACACAAGGATAAGAACCAAGTCTTAATGTACCGCCGATATCATCAATGCCTTCCTGGTCTGGCATAAGATGTATAACAGGGTGAGTTGTGTTAGGATTAAGTTCAACACTGTGTGCGTCGTCATATCCTATAACATTTCTTGCAAATTCAACAATTGAAAGCTGCATTCCCAGACACAATCCTAAGAATGGAATATTATGTTCTCTGGCATAACGGATAGCTTCAATCTTTCCTTCTGTACCTCTGTCACCGAATCCACCTGGAACTAATATGCCAGATACGTCAGAGAGAAGCTCATCAGCAGTTTCAGGAGTTACAGTTTCTGAATCAATCCATTTGATAGTTACATCACATGAATTATATACACCACCATGCTTTAATGCTTCTACAACACTGATATAAGCATCATGAAGCTGGATATATTTACCGACTAATGCAACAGTTACCTTCTTAGTAGGATTCTTCCAGGCCTTGCACATCGCTCTCCATTCATCAAGGTCTGGTTCTGGACAGTCAAGGTGTAAACATTCACATGCTACCTGTGCAAGATGTTCTTCTTCCATCGCAAGAGGTGCATCATAAAGAATCTCAACATCTAAGTTCTGAAGTACATGAGACTTAGGTACATTACAGAAAAGTGCTATCTTATCCTTGATACCAGCCTCAAGTGGATGTTCGGTACGGCACACAAGAATATCCGGACGGATTCCCATTCCCTGAAGTTCCTTAACACTTGCCTGAGTTGGCTTAGTCTTCATCTCACCAGATGCTTTAAGATAAGGAATAAGTGTTACGTGAATAAGAATTGCGTTCTCATGTCCGACTTCATGCTGGAACTGTCTGATTGCCTCAAGGAAAGGCTGACTCTCGATATCTCCAACAGTACCACCAACTTCTATAATTGCAATCTTAGTTTCATCAGTTGAATAATCTCTGAAAAAACGGCTCTTTATTTCATTAGTAATATGAGGGATTACCTGGACTGTGCCTCCACCGAAATCTCCACGGCGTTCCTTCTGTAATACAGACCAGTATACTTTACCGGTAGTTACATTAGAATTCTTATTAAGGCTCTCATCAATAAATCTTTCATAGTGACCAAGGTCAAGGTCTGTCTCAGCACCATCGTCAGTTACGAAAACTTCTCCGTGCTGGATAGGGTTCATAGTACCTGGATCAATATTAATATAAGGGTCAAACTTCTGCATGGTTACAGAAAAACCACGGGCTTTAAGCAGTCTGCCTAAAGATGCGGCAGTGATACCTTTTCCTAAACCGGAAACAACACCACCTGTTACAAATACATATTTAACAGCCATCTTTTCCTCCAATCTGAATGTGTAATCAAAAAAATATGCAATATTATACAGCCCTGTATTACAAATTTCCATAGTTTAAAGAAAAAAACTAAGAATATAAAGTAAATATAAACATCTTATTAAACACTTAGATTTTGGTTGATTTATATTTTTTCCTTCTTTATAATGAAAACAGACTTATTTGGAAATGCTTAAGATAAGTACAGTATCATATCAGGAGAAGAGTATGGATAATTATAACAACAACGGTTATGACAATGGTTATAATAATAACGATAACCGCAACAATAATCATAATAACAACAATAATAACAAGAAGCCAAAGAATGTTAACCTTATAATATTCATTATTATAGCGGCAGTTGTAACATTTATCGGACTTACGCTTCTTAGCAATATGTTTAGGAATGCAACTTACAAGGAGATAAGCTACGACCAGTTCATGCAGATGATTGATGAAGATAAGGTAAAGAAAGTAGCATTAGAGCAGGACAGAATTCTTATTACACCTGTTGAAGAGGAGAAACAGTCTGGCATAGCAGGAGTTTCATACACATATTATACAGGGTATGTTAATGATGATACTCTTGTACCACTTCTTAAGAGAAAGGGTATTGAGTTTGAAGGATATATTCCGGATTCGAGTTCTTCAATTGTAGAATTTCTGCTTGCATATGTACTGCCATTTTTATTCATATATATAATCTTTGCATTTGTATATAGAAGAATTGCTAAGAATGGTGGAATGATGGGCGGAATGGGCGTTGGAAAGAGCAACGCCAAAGTATATGTCCAGAAAAAGACAGGTGTTACATTCAAGGATGTTGCAGGTCAGGATGAAGCTAAGGAATCACTTACAGAGATTGTTGATTTCTTACATTACCCTGAGAAATATGCCAAGATTGGTGCAAAGCTTCCTAAGGGTGCACTTTTAGTAGGACCTCCGGGAACAGGTAAGACGCTTCTTGCTAAGGCTGTAGCCGGTGAGGCAGATGTACCGTTCTTCTCACTTGCAGGTTCTGATTTTGTAGAGATGTTCGTTGGTGTTGGTGCATCACGAGTAAGAGATTTGTTCAAGGAAGCAACTAAGCAGGCTCCATGTATTATATTTATTGATGAGATTGATGCTATTGGTAAGAGCAGAGATTCCAAGTATGGCGGTGGCAATGATGAGCGTGAGCAGACATTGAACCAGTTACTTGCAGAGATGGATGGTTTTGATTCATCTAAGGGAATATTCATTCTGGCAGCAACTAACAGACCGGAAGTACTTGATAAGGCTTTACTTAGACCAGGTCGTCTCGACAGAAGAATTACCGTTGACAGACCTGATAAGAAGGGAAGAATTGAGACTCTTAAGGTACATTCTAAGGATGTGCTTATGGACGATACAGTTGATTTTGATGAGATTGCAATGGCAACAAGCGGTCTTGTTGGTTCAGACCTTGCCAATATCATTAATGAAGCTGCTATTGCGGCAGTTAAGAATGGAAGAAATGTTGTTACCCAGAAGGACCTTCTTGGTGCTTTTGATACAGTTGTAGCAGGTAAGGAGAAGAAGGAAAGAGTTCTTAGCAAGAAGGAAAAGCAGGTTGTTGCTTACCATGAGATTGGACATGCCCTTATAAGAGCTATCAAGAATAATTCTGATCCGGTCCAGAAGATTACTATTATACCTCATACTAATGGTTCACTTGGTTATGTGCTTAACTTCCCAGAGGAAGAGAAGCATCTTGAGACTAAGGATGAACTTATGACAGACCTTATATCACTTGTAGGTGGACGTGCTGCAGAAGAAGTTGTATTTGGTTCAGTTACTAATGGTGCTTATGATGATATCAAGAAAGCAACTAACCTTGCCAAGACAATGATTACAAGATACGGTATGTCAGACAGATTCGGACTTGTTGCATTATCAACAGTCGAAGATGAGTATCTTAGCGGAAGAGCATCTATGAACTGTGCACAGGCAACAGAGGCAGAGGTTGATGACGAGGTAAAGAAGCTTATTGCGTCATGTTATGAAGAGGCTAAGCAGATTATAAGAGAGAACAGAGAAGTAATGGATCAGCTTGCAAGATATCTGTATGACCATGAGACTATCACAGGCAAGGAATTCATGAAGATATTCAGAGAGGCAAAGGGAATCCCTGAACCGGTTGATACTTCATTATTCTCAACATCAGAGAAGGTTGCAGAGAGTGTAACATTTAATGAAGATGGAAGCTATTCATCAACAGTTAGTGGTGAGCCAGAAAGCGATATATGGAAGAACATTGGTAGTCATTCAGACGATAATGAATCTGATGATACAGCTAAAGAAAAAGAAGATGATTAATAATAAAGGGGCATATCACAATGTGATATGCCCCTTATATCAACGCTTATTCTTTTCAGATATGTGTGAATGATATCCTGACGAAGTGCTTTCAATAGATTGTGAAGCAACGTCAGCAGCATCTTTAAGAGCGGTCTGTTCAGATTGTTCTTTAGCAGAACTGATTCTGGATTCAATTTTTTTAAGAAAAACATATGTAAGATATTCGCGGGACGGAGTTGGGATAATACATCCATAAATGTAGCGTTCTCCATACAACTGGCTGCGTATGATAAAACATTTAAAATGAAAGTTAAACTGCTTTCCGTTTGCCTGATCTGAAAATGTTATATATGTATTATTATAGTTATATAATAGTTCGTTGCTGGTTGAAAATGAAAGTCCTTTATCACTGACGTCAATTAACGTTACCGGAATATCAGCTTCTGTGGTATCTGATGAGATATGTCCCAAAGCCATGGTTGAAATGCGCTGATTAAATCTTCTGTCGCATTCAGAGGCAATGCTGGCAAAAATATTGGTCGAGATTTTGTAGTAAGCAGATGCGAAACCGGTTGATTTATAAGTGATAGTTTCTATGTTAATATTCTTCCAGACTACACGGTTCTTTGTTGCTGGGTCTATGGTATAAAGACTAAATAAAATATCCTTATAAGAAGAAAAATCTATTACAGCACCTTTTGATGTAAAAGGCGCTATGAGAATGTAGCCATTCTTGGATGCAACAACAGAGGAAGGCATCTCGTAGCTGACATTATCTATGGATATTTCAATTGAAATTGGCCCGCCTACGGGAATAGCAGATATTAACATAATACAACTCCCTTACATTAATAATTAAATATAGAATATCATAAAATTGCTGATTAATAAACGAAAATATGTTATATTTTTTTACATAGGGAGGAGATGCTATGAGTTTTACACATTTGCATGTGCATACTGAATATTCATTGCTGGATGGCTCCAGTAAGATAAAAGAGATTACTAAACGGGCAAAGGAACTTGGCATGGACAGCCTTGCAATAACTGACCATGGTGTGATGTATGGTGTTATTGAATTTTACGAGGCGGCTAAGAAGGCAGGAATCAAGCCTGTTCTTGGCTGTGAGGTGTATGTAGCTCCGGGGTCAAGGTTTGATAAAGGCGCAGGACAGAGTGAGGATAAATATAATCACCTTGTATTGCTGGCAGAGAATAACACCGGATATCAGAATCTTATGAAGATAGTCTCAAAGGGGTTTACAGAAGGCTTTTACTATAAGCCGAGAGTAGACAAGGAAGTCTTAAGAGAATATCACGAGGGAATTATTGCTACGAGTGCGTGTCTTGCAGGTGAGGTGCAGAGATATCTGTCAAGAGGCATGTATGAGACTGCAAGAGACGCTGCCCTTGAACTTCAGGATATATTCGGAAAGGGAAATTTCTTTCTTGAATTACAGGATCACGGAATAGCAGAACAGCACTATGTCAATCCACAGCTTATGCGTATGCATAATGAGACCGGAATTGAACTGGTATGTACGAATGATGTTCATTATACCTATGCAGATGATGTAGATGCACATGATATATTATTGTGTATACAGACAGGCAAGAAGCTTTCTGATGAAAACAGGATGCGATATGAGGGTGGACAGTTCTATTTAAAGTCAGAGGAAGAGATGGCGGAATTGTTCAAATACGTACCGGAAGCAGTTGAGAACACTCATAAGATAGCAGAAAGATGTAATGTTGAGATAGAATTCGGAGTTACAAAGCTACCAGCATTTGATGTGCCTGAAGAATATGGAAAGAATTCATGGGTGTATCTTAATGCTTTATGTTATGAGGGATTAAAGAAGAGATATCCGGACAAGACCGCAGATGTATGCGTTGAAGATATTATAGAGCAGGCAAAAGCATCAATAGTTGCAGACAGAAAAGATGTTGTTATAAAAAGGGCAGAGGATTCGAATGATATATTCCAGAGACTTTCTTACGAGTTGTCAGTTATCTATTCAATGGGATATGTCGATTATTTCCTGATTGTGTGGGATTACATTAATTATGCCAAGACACATGATATTCCGGTTGGACCCGGACGAGGCTCGGCGGCAGGAAGTCTTGTGTCATACTGTCTTGGAATAACAACGCTTGACCCTGTTAAATACAATCTTGTATTTGAACGATTCCTGAATCCTGAGCGTGTGTCCATGCCCGATATTGACGTGGACTTTGCACCAGAAGGCAGACAGAAGGTTATTGATTATGTTATAGAAAAATATGGTAAAGAATGTGTGTGCCAGATAATCACATTTGGAACTATGGCAGCAAGAGCCGTTATTAAAGATGTCGGAAGGGTTATGGATCTTCCATATGCGATGGTTGATAACATTGCGAAGATGATACCACAGAAGGTTGGTGTTACGATTGACAGTGCAATGAATGGTGACGCAGACAGGGACATTAAGCCAAATGCTGAGTTTAAGGCATTGTATGAAGCTGATGAGACAGTGAGAGATCTTATAGATAAAGCAAAGAGACTTGAAGGACTGCCAAGGCATGCTTCAGTTCATGCCTCAGGTGTTCTTATCAGTCAGAAGGATGTTGGAGAGTATGTTCCGGTTGCAGTTGGAGCAGATAATGTTAAGGTTACGCAGTTTGAAGGTCCTACTTTGGAACATTTGGGACTGTTAAAATTCGACTTTTTAGGTCTTAGAAACTTAACTGTAATCCAACAGACTGAAAAATGTGAACAGCAGATTGACCCTGCATTTTCGGTGGATAATATACCATATAACGATAAGGCTGTATTTGAATGTATAAGTCAGGGCAAATGTGCAGGTATATTCCAGTTAGAGAGTGGCGGAATGAAAAACTTCATGAAAGAGTTAAAACCGGATTGTTTAGAGGATTTAATTGCCGGTATATCGCTTTACAGACCGGGACCAATGGATTTCATACCACAGTATATTAAAGGAAAAGAGAACGCGGGAAACATAACCTATGAATGCCCGCAGTTAGAGTCAATCTTAGAGCCGACATATGGCTGTATGGTTTATCAGGAGCAGGTTATGCAGATTGTCCGTGACCTTGCCGGATATTCGTGGGGCGGTAGTGATAATGTGCGAAGAGCAATGGCTAAGAAAAAGCTTGATGTAATGGAGCAGGAACGTCAGAATTTCGTATACGGTAATGAGGCTAACGGAGTACCAGGCTGTATTAAGAATGGCATAAGTGAACAGACTGCCAATAAGATATATGATGAGATGAAGGACTTTGCAAAATATGCATTTAACAAATCACATGCGGCATGCTATGCGGTTGTGGCATATCAGACAGCATATCTGAAAGTACATTTTCCTGTACAGTATATGGCATGGCTGATATCAAGTGTAACTGATAAAACAAGTAAGGTCGCAGAATATATTCTTGCAGCTAGAGAGATGGGAATTAGTATTCTTCCTGTTGATGTCAATAAATCAGTTGCTGAGTTCGGTGTTGAAGGTAAGAACATAAGGTTTGGATTTAATGCGGTAAAGAGTATGGGAAGACCTACAATTACTGCGATCATTGAAGAAAGAACCAATAATGGCGATTTTCACTCCATGCAGGATTTTATTACAAGGATGGCAGGGGTAATTAATAAGAGAACAGTGGAACATCTTATACTTGCAGGTGCATTTGACACATTTGGTAATACAAGACGGGGCATGATGAATGTCTATGAGAGAATGATTGATAGTGCTGTTAAGCAGAATAAAGATGCTATTTCAGGACAAATGTCACTATTTGATTTCGTAAGTGAAGAGGATAAACAGAGCCTTGAAATGAAAGTGCCTGATATTCAGGAGTTTGAAAAGGAGGATCTGCTTGAACGTGAAAAAGAAGTTCTCGGTGTATATGTAACAGGACATCCGCTGGATGAATATACTGGTATGTGGGAGAAGCATATTTCTGCGAGAAGTACAGATTTTCTTATTGATGAGGAAACCGGACAGGCAAAGCTTATGAACGGTTCAAAGCAGACGATAGGTGGCCTTATAAGTAATATTAAGGTCATTACTACCGGTTCAGGGCAGCAGATGGCGTACCTTACAATAGAAGATTTTGTTGGAAGCGTTGAGGTAATCATGTTTGCAAGAAATTATCAAAAATATAAAAGACTTTTTGATACGACCAACAAAGTATTTGTTACGGGAAGAATACAGGCAGATGCCGACAAACCAGCAAGACTTACGGCAGACAGTGTTGTGAGCTTTGACAGTGTTCCAAGAAGATTGTGGCTTAGGTTTGACAGTCTTGCTGAGTATGAGACACACAGGGATGAGCTTACTGATATTTTCAAAGAATCGGACGGTAAAGACACAGTCACAATATATTGTGTGGCAGAAAAACAGAGAATAGCGCTTCCACAGAGTCAGTGCGTGAAGGTGACATCAGACCTGCTTTATATTCTTAAGAGTAAATATGGTGAGAAAAATGTTGCTACAACATAAATTTTAATTAACATTGGTAAAAAATTATCAAAAAAAGAAGATTTTTCTTTTATAATGTGGTAACATAAAGCAGAAAATAATATTAAGAGATAAGAAAGGGGAAGTTATGGCAAAGGAAATTAAAACAATCGGCGTATTAACAAGTGGTGGAGATGCTCCAGGCATGAATGCTGCTATCCGTGCAGTTGTAAGAACTGCTTTGAATAAGGGACTTAAGGTCAAGGGTATTCAGAAGGGCTATAACGGACTTCTTAATGATGAGATAATTGATATGGACAAGCGAAGCGTTGCTGATATTATCCAGCGTGGTGGAACAGTCCTCTATACAGCACGATGCATGGAATTCATGACTGAAGAAGGTCAGAAGAGAGGTGCTGAAGTATGCAGAAAGCATGGAATTGACGGTATAGTTGTAATCGGTGGAGATGGTTCTTTCAGAGGTGCACAGAAGCTTGCAGCACAGGGAATTAATACTATCGGACTTCCGGGAACAATTGATCTTGATATTGCATGTACAGATTATACTATTGGATTTGATACTGCTGTTAATACAGCAATGGAAGCTATTGATAAGATAAGAGATACATCTACATCACATGAAAGATGCAGTATTATTGAGGTTATGGGAAGAAATGCAGGATATATTGCATTGTGGTGTGGTATTGCCAATGGAGCAGAGGATATCCTTCTTCCGGAAAGATATGACAATGATGAGCAGGCTCTTATTAATCATATTATAGAAGGAAGAAAGAAGGGCAAGAAACACCATCTTATTATTAATGCTGAAGGTATCGGACATTCTACAGGAATGGCAAGAAGAATTGAAGCTGCAACAGGTATTGAGACAAGAGCTACTATTTTAGGATACATGCAGCGTGGTGGTTCACCAACATGTAAGGACAGAATGTATGCGTCTATTATGGGTGCTTATGCGGTTGATCTTCTTGCTGAAGGAAAGAGTAACAGACTTGTAGCATACAAGGATGGTAAGTTTGTTGATTATGATATTGATGAAGCACTTGCCATGACTAAGGATATTAATGATTATGAATTTAATATAAGTGCATTACTTTCTAAGTAATGCATGGCAGAAAGGTAACCTCATAATGATAACCAGTACGAGCAGTTCACAGGTAAAGCATGTTATATCATTGCTTTCTAAGGCCAGGGAAAGAAAGAAGAATAAAGAATATGTTGTAGAGGGAGTCCGCATGGTATCTGAGGTGCCGGCAGATTTACTTGTAAAGATATATATGTCTGAAAGATTTCATAGTAACAATCCTGAGTATGTGCATGAGCTGGTTAAGAAGCAGGGGATTTCTTCTGACAGTATTGAGATTGTCGCCGATAATGTATTTGACAGAATGTCACAGACACAGACACCACAGGGAATTATGGCGGTTGTAAGAATGAAGGACAGCAGTATTTCAGATATGCTTACCGACAATCCGTTGCTGATTCTTGTTGAGAATCTTCAGGATCCGGGTAATCTGGGAACTATATTAAGGATGGGTGAAGGTGCAGGTGTTACCGGAGTTGTTATGAGTTCTAATACTGTGGATATATATAATCCTAAGACAATAAGGTCAACAATGGGTTCTATATTCAGAGTGCCATTTGTATATGTGCAGGATTTTAGCGATGCAGTTTCACAGTGTCAGAATGCTGGAATTAAGGTATATGCTGCACATCTTGACGGAAAGAATACATATCTTGGTGAAGATTACAGGGAAGGAACAGCATTTCTAATAGGCAATGAGGGAAATGGACTTACAGATGATATCACTAAGCAGGCAGATACACTTATAAGAATTCCGATGCAGGGAGAGGTTGAATCTCTTAACGCGGCAATAGCATGTACAATTCTTACATACGAAGCTGTCAGACAGAGAAGTGTGTAGATAACCAACTATATATATGGTCATATACTATATTTTGCAAAATGAATTTAATAAACAAACCCGCAAACCCGCTCATAGAGCGGGTTTTAACATATTTGACAAATTACTGTAACTTTGCTATTATATTTCCGTAATAAATTGTAACATTTCTGTAACAATTTACAGGCGAAGCTAAATAAGCCGCCGGAAAGGGAAGTATAATATGAAACTTAGAAGTAGCAAAGCTGCTTGCTATGTGGGAGCTGCGATTGTGTTATTTATGACACCGGTTCTTCCAGCAGTGGCAACTACCTATGAGAAAACACAGAATACTGACACGGGAATTAAGGTTGCATCTTATTCAGCTAATACAGAAGAGGTTCTTGTGACTGGGTATGAAGAAACAGGAACATACAAGAACAAGGCAGTAGCAATTACTGATCCTTATCTTGATGTTTATGACACTTCTGACGAAGAGACAGCGCAGGTTGTGGGAAGATTATATACTAACACACTTGTGGATGTTGATATGGTCGGAAAGGAATGGACTAAAGTTAGTTCAGGAAACTGCGAAGGTTATGTACAGACACAGTGCTTATGTTTTGGAGAAGAAGCAGAGGCTATAGCAGAACAGATTGGAACAGATAATCTTCTTGCAGGATATACAATAGCAGAGATTGAAGCTATTGAAGCAGAAGAAGAGGCTGAAAGACTTGCAGAAGAAGCAAGACTTGAGGCAGAGGCAGAAGCTGAAAGAGCGGCAGCTGCAGCAGAGGAAGCAAGACGACAGAAGATAATTGCTAATACAATATCAGGAACAGATATAACATATAACCCAACTATGAGCGTATCAGATGATGATATATGGCTTATGGCATGTATCATAGACTGGGAGGCTGCATATCAGCCATATGCAGGAAAGCTCGCTGTTGCAAATGTTATTCTTAACAGAGTGCGAAGCGGACATTATCCGGGTACAGTTTCGGGTGTTGTTTATCAGAGATCACAGTTCTCTGGTGTATCAGATGGCGCTGGTAATCCATCAGACAGATTTGCAGCAAGACTTGCAAATGGTCCGAGAAACACAGAATGCATGCAGGCAGCACTTGAAGCATTATCAGGTGTTAATAATATAGGTGGTTATACATCATTCAGGGCATTATATACTGTAGATGTTAACAACTATTCAGATTTTGTAATAATTGGAGATCATATATTCCATTAAGGGATAAAAAAGGTGGTGTGGTTTTCTTCCGTACAAACTACGCTACATAATAATAAGCATTGAGCGTGGAAGGCTGTTTAAGTTCTCGTTACGCTGTCAACGCACATCCGTGTGCGAGACAGCTCGCGCGTCCGTCCGTGGACGCGCGTACACTTAGGTAGTGACTTTGCTCAATGCTTTTATTATGTGCATAGTTTGCAGTCAGAAAAGCCACACCACCTTTTTTATTGGCGGACGGAAGGTGAACCAGTCCGGAGAGGTGTAGGAGAGGAAAGCTACTCTGCCCTGAATTTGGAGAAGTGTGGAGAAAGGGAGGTTGTGGGAGATGGCGGAAAGCTGACTTTAAACTGAACGCATAATAAAGGTACTGGGCATGTAGAAAGAATGAGTGTACACGCGTCCATGGACGGACGCGTGAGCTGGCGCGCACAAGGATGTGCGTTGCCAGCGTTAACGGTCGGGGACGAAGCATGGAACGCCCAGTGCCTATTATTATGCAGAGAAGTTTAACGGAAGCTATCCACTATCTCCCACAACCGACCGTTTTGCAACTACACAAATTAAACAACGCATTTGACGAAGAACTATAATTGCGATAGAATGAACAAAGTTATTAATTATTCAATGTAGGCGAATTTGCCATACAGACAGGAGGATGTCATGGATTTAAAGGGACGCGACTTTTTAACACTCAAGGATTACACACCTGAGGAGATTTTATATTTGATAGACTTAGCAGCAGAGCTTAAGGATAAGAAGAAAAAGGGCATTGTAGAACAGCCACTTATCGGAAAGAATGTTGCACTTATATTCGAGAAGACAAGTACAAGAACACGTTGCTCATTTGAGGTGGCAGCCCATGACCTTGGTATGGGTGTTACATATCTTGACCCTACCGGTTCACAGATTGGCAAGAAGGAGAGCATTGCTGATACAGCAAGAGTTCTCTGTACAATGTTTGAAGGAATCGAATACAGAGGATTCGGTCAGGAGATAGTTGAAGACCTTGCAAAATATTCAAGCGTGCCGGTATGGAACGGACTTACTAACGAATACCATCCAACACAGATGCTCGCAGATATGCTTACAATCAAGGAAAAGCTTGGCAGATTAAAGGGCGTTAAGTTCGTATACATGGGTGATGCAAGATACAACATGGGTAATTCACTTATGATTGTCTGCGCTAAGTTAGGACTTCATTATACAGCCTGCACAGCTAAGGAATATTTCCCAGACAAGGAACTTGTTGCACAGTGTGAGGAATGGGCAAAGATAAGCGGTGGTTCTGTAACACTTACAGAAGATGTTAAGGCAGGAACTAAGGACGCAGATGTATTATACACAGATGTATGGGTATCAATGGGCGAGCCTGATGAAGTATGGGCTGAAAGAATCAAGGCACTTCTTCCATATCAGGTTAACAAAGCAGTTATGGACAATGCTTCTAAGGACGCAATATTTATGCATTGTCTTCCTGCATTCCATGACCTTAAGACTAAGATTGGTAAAGAGATTCATGACAAATTCGGTCTTGATGAGATGGAAGTTACTGATGAAGTATTTGAGTCAGAGCAGTCAGTTGTATTCGACGAGGCAGAGAACAGAATGCATACAATCAAGGCTGTAATGGCAGCTACACTTGGAGCTTATAAGTAAATTGGACGTTAGAGTGGCGTGTGTCATGCCGGAAGTCCAAAATCGGGAAGCCGACACGCGGAATTGGACGTTAGAGCAGTGGAAAGACATGTGAAAGTCCAAAATCAGGACGACACAGCATGAAATAGTAATTCACCAGATATTTATTATGGAGGCGTTATGTATTATACAACGAGTGGCGCGTACAGAAAGAGCAAGATGCTCATAGACTATGCCAATATAGCACTCACATTTGCAATAGGAGTAGTATTCATAATTATACTTTTCCTTCGCAGCGGAAGCGGAATATTATTCGCTGTGGAATTCATGCTTGGAGCATTAGTTAACGGACTTACAGCAGCTAAGAATTTCATGAGTGACAGAACGGTGTCAGGAGTTATTCTTACAGTTGTTACGTTAGGACTTCTGCTTATGGCAGTAATAGCATGGCGGGTAATGGTATGAAGACTAAGATTTTAAATGTTTTGAGAAAATCAGATGGATATGTGTCAGGGCAGGCACTGTGCAATATGCTGGGGGTTTCAAGAACGGCTGTCTGGAAGGTGATAAACCAGTTAAAAGAAGAAGGCTATGTTATAGAGGCAGTCCAGAATAAGGGATATCATATAACACAGTATCCTGATATTCTTACATCAAGTGAGATAATGAGTCAGCTTACATGTGTGGATACAGGCAGTACAACCGGAATTATCCGCGAAGTAGTGTATTATGACGAGACAGATTCTACCAACAACGAAGCTAAGAGAGCGGCAGAGAGAGATAGTGCAGCTGATGGAACACTTTATATAACAGAGAGCCAGACAGGTGGCCGTGGCAGACGAGGCAGGAATTGGGTGTCTCCTGCAGGAAGTGGGATATGGATGTCACTTCTTTTAAGACCGGATATAGCACCAGTCAATGCGTCAATGCTTACAATAGTGGCAGCCATGGCTGTTCAGGAGGCAATCCACAAGGTTCTTACAGAGGACGGACATGTCGCAGAGTGCCGTATAAAGTGGCCTAATGATATAGTTCTTAATAAGAAGAAGGTATGTGGAATATTAACAGAGATGAGTGCTGAGATGGATTACATACATTATGTGGTTATCGGTATGGGAATTAATGTTAATACGACAGAATTTGATGATTCAATCAAGGCGACAGCTTCTTCTTTGTATCTTGAGACTGGCGACCATCTGAAAAGAAGCCGTATAGTAGCCGCATTTTCAGAGAGCTTTGCAAAGTACTATGATACATTTGTTAAGACACAGAATCTGGCTGGACTTAAAGAAGACTATAATTCAATGCTTGTCAATAAGGGCGGCGACGTCAAGGCAATATATGCTGACAAGGAAATTGTTGGAAAAGCACTTGGAATCAATGATGAGGGCGAGCTTATCATTAAGACAGACGAGGGCGAGAAGATTATCAGAACCGGAGAGGTTTCTGTGAGAGGATTATATGGATATGTTTGATGAAAATGTAGTTTTATGTGTATCTAATTCTTATGAGAAGAAATACTATTTTAACCCTGATTTTGATAAGCTTCCTGATGATGTAAAGAACGAGTTAAAGATTATGTGCGTTCTTTTCACAGAGGAAGTAGGCGGAATACTTGATATGGAATTCGATGAGGAGGGCAATCTTTTGTTCAAATCATCAGCAGACGAGGGTGATTTACTGTATGACGAGATAGCATGCGGTATGCTTGTCAAGAAGTATCAGTATGAGAAGAGAGAACTTCTTGAATCACTTGAGATGTTCTTCAAGGTATTCTTCTTAGGCATGGAGTAATTATGAGAATTGGAAATGTTGAGATAAAGAACAATATTGCATTGGCACCGATGGCAGGAGTAACAGACCTGCCATTTCGACTTTTATGCAAGGAGCAGGGCTGTGGGCTTATGTGTACAGAGATGGTCAGTGCCAAAGCAGTTCTGTATAACAATAAGAATACAGAAGACCTGATGAAGACGGTGCCGGGGGAGCGTCCGCTTGCATTGCAGCTTTTCGGTTCAGACCCTGATATCATGGCAGATATAGCGAAGAGACTTTCTGAAAGAGAGTTTGATATAATTGATGTCAATATGGGATGTCCTGTTCCAAAGGTAGTCAATAATGGCGAAGGTTCGGCACTTATGAAGGACCCTGTGCTTGTCGGAAGAATAGTCGAGAAGATGGCTGATGCACTTGATAAGCCACTTACAATCAAGATAAGGGCAGGATTTGATGAGAATAGTATAAATGCGCCTGAGATAGCACATGTTATTGAGGAGTCTGGTGGGGCTGCCGTTGCAGTCCATGCAAGAACAAGGCAGCAGTATTATTCAGGACATGCAGACTGGGATATAATAAGACAGGTCAAAGAAGCAGTATCAATTCCTGTTATTGGCAATGGCGATATTAAAAGCGGCGAAGATGCTGTTAATATGATGAAGCAGACAGGCTGTGACGGAATAATGATTGGAAGGGCAGCAAGAGGAAATCCATGGATATTCAGACAGGTTTCTGAATATATGAATAATGGTACAATAATTGCACCTCCATCTGTTGAAGAAATATGCCAGATGATTAAGAGACATGCCAAAGGACTGTGTGAGATAAAAGGCGAGTTTACAGGAATCCGCGAGATGAGAAAACATTTTGCATGGTATACAGCAGGAATCAAGCACGCAGCGGCATTAAGAAATGAAGCTAACCAGGTTACTAATCTGGAACAGTTTGATGGGCTTGTGGACAGGATACTGGAAGGGCTGCATTGACAGACAGGAACTGATAGTTTATAATATTGTGACGCTTGTGGGGTTTTATTCTCTAGTAGAGCAGAAGCATATTAGTGTAGCATATATATAGAAAGGTGATAAGAACATGGCAGAGAAACAGTTTCTTACTAAAAAGGGGTATGACGAAAGAGTAGCAAGACTTGAGGAGCTTAAGGTTGTCAGAAGAAAGGAAGTTGCCCAGAAGTTAAAGGAAGCAAGAGAGCAGGGCGATTTATCAGAGAACGCTGAGTACGATGCAGCTAAGGACGAGCAGAGAGATATCGAAACAGAAATTGCAGAACTTGAAGCAATTCTTGCTAACTGTGAGGTTATTCAGGATAACGATAAGAATAAAGATGTAGTTAAGATGGAGAGCGTTGTTGTACTTCACGATGTAGAATTCGATGAGGATATCGAGTACACAATCGTTGGTTCATCAGAGGCAGACAGCCTTAATAACAAGATTTCTAATGAGTCACCACTTGGTGCAGCTCTTATTGGAAAGAAGAAGGGTGATACTGTTAAGGTAGAAGCACCTGTTGGAGAGATTGAATATACAGTTGTATCTGTAAAGAACGACTAATAAAGATATATTTCAGTAACGTATAGAAAAGGAGATACTCATTCATGGGAGATAATAAATCTGCACAGCAGCCTGACGTTAACGAGCAGATTAAGGTTCGTATGGAAAAGTTAAAGAACCTTCAGGACGCAGGTAAGGATCCATTTCAGATAACAAAGTATGATGTAACACATCACACAGACGAAATAAGAGCTATCTATGAAGCACATGAGAAGGAACTTCTCGGTGACAGACCAGCAGTTAATACTGAAGGTTTAGATGAGCAACAGGCAAGAGAAGCAGTTAATGCCGATTACAATGAGAGAAGAGCCATTATGGACGCTTCTCCAATCAATGTAAGCTTTGCCGGACGTATGATGTTCAAGAGAGTAATGGGGAAGGCATCTTTCTGTAACATTGCTGATCTTAAGGGCAGAATGCAGGCATATATTTCAAGAGATGCAATTGGCGAAGAAGCATATGCAGACTTCAAGAAGTCTGATATCGGTGATATCTTTGGTATCAAGGGATTCATTTTCAGAACTAAGACAGGAGAGATTTCAGTTCACGCTGAGGAGATTACTCTTCTTTCTAAGAGTTTACAGGTACTTCCAGAGAAGTTCCACGGAATCACAGATACTGATATGAGATACCGTCAGAGATATGTTGATTTAATAATGAATCCTGAGGTTAAGGAAACATTTGTAAAGAGATCAAAGATTATCAAGGAAATCAGAAAGTTCCTTGATGGCAGAGACTTCATGGAAGTTGAGACACCAACACTTGTATCTAATGCTGGTGGTGCCGCTGCAAGACCATTTGAGACTCATTACAACGCACTTGACGAGGACGTTAAGCTTCGTATTTCATTAGAGCTTTATCTTAAGAGACTTATCGTTGGTGGTCTTGAGAGAGTTTACGAAATCGGACGAGTATACCGTAACGAGGGTGTTGATACAAGACACAACCCTGAGTTCACACTTATGGAGCTTTATCAGGCATACACAGATTACGAGGGTATGATGGAACTTACGGAGAGCATGTTCAGACACCTTGCCGAGACTGTATGCGGTACAACTAAGATTACTTACAACGGCACAGAGATTGACCTTGGAAAGCCATTCAGAAGACTTACTATGAATGACGCAATCAAGGAATATGCCGGTGTTGATTTTGATACAATTAAGACTGACGAAGAAGCTAAGGCTCTTGCTAAGGAGAGAGGAATTGAGTTCGAGGAGCGTCACACTAAGGGCGACATCATCAACCTCTTCTTTGAGGAGTACTGCGAGGAGAATTTAATCCAGCCTACATTCATTATGGATCATCCTCTTGCAATATCTCCACTTACTAAGAAGAAGCCATCTGATCCAGAGAAGGTTGAGCGTTTCGAGCTTTTCATTAACACATGGGAAATGTGTAATGCATACTCAGAGCTTAACGACCCAATCGACCAGAGAGAGCGTTTCGCACAGCAGGATAAGAACGCAGAAAACGGCGACGAGGAAGCACAGCACACAGATGAGGACTTCCTTAACGCACTTGCAGTAGGTATGCCACCAACAGGCGGTATCGGTTACGGTATTGACAGACTTGTTATGCTGCTTACAGATTCACCTGCAATTAGAGATGTTCTGCTCTTCCCGACGATGAAGCCCTTGGACAACTAAATAGCCGAAAAAAGCCAGTGTTTTCAAGGGTTTTCGGGTTCCCGATAACCCCCGAAAATACATCTTTACATCAAACTTACATCAAGTGGTGTTAAAGTTGATGCAGAGGCTGAAAAATCGCACATTTTGTATCAGAGACCTTGAGGAAAACCATTTCTCAAGGTCTTTTTTTGCCCATCATTCTGCGAATGTGCAAGTCGCAAACTACCTGGATGACAGGAAATCCATTATAATTTGTACCACAATACCAAAGGATTTACCAAAAGGAGGTTTGCGGTATGAATAACAGTTTTGCCGCCGCACATCCGGAGCTTGTCTGCGAGTGGTCAGAGAAGAATCTGCCGCTGATGCCGGATAAAATAACATACGGTTCCAATAAAATCGTATGGTGGAAAGCTAACTGCGGACATGAATGGCAGACCAGTGTAAAAAGCCGTTCTGCCGGAGAGAAATGCCCAATCTGTTCGGGCGCAAGAGTTGTGGAGGGAATCAATGATCTGGCAACCTTAAAGCCAGAGTTGGCCCGCCAATGGTCAAAGAAGAATAAATTGAAACCAACGCAGGTATCTCTCGGTTCCCATAAGAAAGTGATATGGAAATGTAAGCACGGACATGAGTGGGAGGCATCTGTAAAAAGCAGAGCTGTGAATGGCACAGGCTGCCCATACTGTTCCCATAATAAAATCTTGGCGGGATTTAATGATCTTGCTTCTCAGTACCCGGAAATAGCCGCTGAATGGTCAGAGAGAAATCATCCTCTGGAACCGACGATGGTGACGGCATTTGCCAATCGCAAAGTCTGGTGGAAGTGCAGCAAAGGCCATGAATGGAACACGCTGATTTCAACCCGTTCCGGGGGCAGCAAATGCCCTTATTGTAGCGGAATTCTTCTGCTGAAAGGTTTTAATGATTTTGCCACGATGCACCCGTCGTTTGCGGAGGAATGGTCAGAGCGCAATCTTCCATTGACACCGGATATGGTAAACGAGAAATCCCGTAAGAATGTGTGTTGGAAATGCAAGGTCTGTGGTTTTGAATGGAAATCGCTGGTTCAGTCACGGGTGAAAGGAACTGTTTGCCCCGTCTGCGCGGATCGTGCGGTACTTACCGGCTATAACGATTTGGCAACAACAGATACATACCTGCTTCAGGAATGGGATTATGAAAGAAACATAGAGGATGATCCGACAAGATTATCAAGGAGTTCTATGCGGAGTGTGTGGTGGAAATGCCCCATCGGACATTCATGGAAAGCAAAAATCAATGAGAGAGCTATTGAGGGAAAAGAATGCCGGGTATGTGAAAAAGAATATCAAAGCGTGTTCCCGCAATTAGTTGTGAGTTACTATGCAGCGAAAAAAGGTCTGAAGGTATTACTCGGCTTGACTGATTTTATCGGACTTCCGCTTGAAATCTATATGCCGGAGGAGGGATTGGCGATTGAAACCACGGTTGGAACCGAAGAAATTGAGTTAATCAAGGAGCATCTTTGTAAACAGCGAAGTATCCGGCGACGAATCCTTCCGTATAAGGGAAATGGGAATGAAGCCGAATATGCGGAGAAAATAAAAAAGGAATTTCAAAGTATCCATATTTTCATTTCATCGGATACCGAGAAAGATGTGGCATTCATAAGACATAGATTTTTTGAATGGAGAAAACAAATAGCAAGGAAAGGAGATCATACGCATGGGTAGAAACAAACGCTATCTCTATCTGGATTGTGACGAAGCCAGACTTGTACTGCAAAGCCTGATCCGCTTCAAGAACAAATTACAGCAGCAAGACCGGTTTACCGACTGTGTGGACGAACTGATTCTGAAGGTGTCAGAAGTCCTTTGAAAAATTGAATATAGATATTACATACAGACCGCTTATTCTTTTTCATAAGAGTAGGCGGCTTTTTTATGCCCATACATAGCCGCCTGCTTCGCCGCAGACGGCTAAATCTAAGAAAAGGAGGAACCCATTTATGGCGAAAACAAAAGTAATCTCCGTAGCCAACCAAAAAGGTGGGGTTGGGAAAAGCACCAGCGTGTACTGCATCGGCGCAGGGCTGGCCTTAGACGGCAAGAAAGTGCTGCTGATTGATGTTGACCCGCAGGGTGATTTAACCAAGATGCTGGGCCAGCGAAAGCCCCACGACCTGCCCCGCGCCCTCGGTGATGTGATGAGCGATGTGGTATCCGGCAGAGAAATTGCCGAACATACAGAAATCATGCACCACCATGAGGGATTTGACTTTGTGCCGGGAAACCGTGCCTTGTCCGCTGTGGAAGTCGGGCTTGTGAATGTCATGAGCCGGGAAACGGTATTGCGGCAGTATGTTGACAGCGTAAAAAAAGACTATGACTATGTGCTGTTGGATTGCCGTCCTTCTCTCGGTATGCTGGTTATTAACGCGTTGGCGGCATCCGATTATGTTCTTATCCCCGTACAGGCTGACTACCTGGCGGCCGAGGATATGACGGAGCTGATCGGCACCGTGCAGCAGGTCAAACGGCAGATCAATCCCAAGCTGAAAATCGGCGGCGTGTTCCTGACAATGGCCAACGAAACCAACTTCCGCAAGGATACCGTTCGGGCGGTAAAAGAAAACTTTGGCAAGCATTTGCCGGTTTTGCAGGCGGTGATCCCGGCAACGGTACGCCTTGCGGAAGTCAGCACAGCGGACAAAAGCATTTTCAAGCACGAACCCAAAGGACAGGCTGCGGCGGCTTACGGGAATCTGGTAAAGGAGGTGCTGGCGATTGGCGAAAAACAACGTGGCAGACCTGCTGAGTGTCGGTAGCCTCTTTACCACCCAGGCCGAGCGTGACGAAGCCCAGCGGGAAACCGTCCGGGACATTCCACTGGAGGAAATCAGCGACTTTCCCAACCATCCATTTAAGGTGCGTATGGATGAAAGCATGATGGAAATGGTGGACAGCGTAAAACAATATGGCGTTTTAGTGCCTGCGCTGGTGCGCCCGAAACCGGACGGCGGCTATGAGATGATTGCCGGACACCGGCGAAGAATGGCCAGTGAGCTGGCGGAGAAGCCGACACTATCCTGCATTGTCCGGGATATGACCGATGATGAAGCCACCATTGTCATGGTCGATTCCAACCTGCAAAGAGAGCAAATCCTGCCATCGGAGAAAGCTTTTGCTTACAAGTTGAAACTGGATGCCATGAAGCGACAAGGGCAACGGTCTGATTTAACTTGTGCAACACCGTTGCACAAGTTCAGTGGAAAGAAATCCCGTGATGTTCTGGCTGAACAAACCGGTGAAAGCCATGAGCAAATCCGTAAGTATGTCCGCTTAACCCACCTTATCCCCACAATTCTGGATTTGGTGGATAACTCCGTCCTCAAAGAAAAGGAGATGCTGCAAATTGCCCTCCGTCCTGCGGTGGAGCTGTCCTACCTCACCGAAAAAGAACAGCAGGCTTTGGTGGAAATCATGGAAAGCGAGGATTGCACACCCTCCCATGCGCAGGCGATCAAAATGCGACAGTTTTCTCAGGAGGGCAGATTGGACGCCAATGTGCTGCTGTCCATCATGCAGGAGGAAAAGCCTAACCAGGTGGAGCAATTCAAAATGCCCAAGGAGCGTATTTCAAAATTCTTCTCGCCGGGGACGCCCGCGAAGAAAATGGAGGATACCATCGTGAAAGCACTGGAGCTGTACCGCAAACGACAGCGGGATATGGAACGCTAACCGGGCCGCCAAGGGGGAAGTCTGCCCATTTATCTGCAAGAGGCATTCTGGCGTTCTCCCCCTCTCCACACCTCACCCCCTCTAAACCTGCTGTACCAGCCGAAAAAGAGAGATAGGCTTTATGACGGTTAGAGGTGTGGAGACAGGGACCACGGCCAAAGGTCAACCCACGGCTGGATTTCTTTTCAGCCGTAAAATCACACAGAAAGGATTTGAAGGTAACAATGAAAATCAAACAGTTTTTCAAAAAGGCCGCAGCTACGGTAATGGCTGCGGTCACAGTTTTGTCCCTGTTGCCGACGACTGCGTTCGCAGCGACAGGAGATGTGGGTACGATTTCCTTTACCCGCACTTACGATTCGGCAGGAAATGCGATGTACTACAATTCCAGTGCCGTGATCAACGGTTACACTGCCGGTGGTACAGGCAAGAACAAGTACCGGATGTATGTGGATGGTTCCACGGCATTCTGTATTCAGCCTGGTGTTCCGCTGAAAACCGGAAACCAGTTGACTGAAAATTCATCTGAAACATGGAATGCTCTTTCAGCCAGTCAGAAAAAGGCTGTGGGGCTGGCACTTCTGTATGGCTATCAGGGCAACCGTGACGGTCTGACAGGAAGCGACGATGAAAAGTGGCTGGCCACACAGACCCTTGTGTGGGAGTTTGTGACCGGATGCCGTAATTCCACAGGCTCCTTTGCACAGACGGACACCACGGTTTACTCTCTGCACTTCGGTTCCAACTATCCCAACAGCGGAGCCAGGGCGGCTTACGACCAGATCGTATCCATGCTGACAAAGCATAATACGGTTCCCAGCTTTATGAACGGTTCGACCAGGGATTTGGAGTACAAGGACGGCCAGTATGTGCTGACTTTGACGGATACCAACGGCGTCCTGTCCGAATACAGCTTTTCCAGTTCGGACCGCAATGTGAGTGTTTCCAAGTCCGGGAATACGCTGACGATTTCTTCTGCCAATGCTTTTTCTGGCTCTGTGCGCATCACCGCAACCCGGAATAATATCCCGGTTGTGAGCGAGAGCGCCAAGCTGATTGCTTATGGCGATCCCAACCTGCAGGATTTGGTTACGGGGGTAGAAAATACGGATGGTGTGAGCGCCTATCTGAATGTGGAAACACCTACCGGAACCATTGGTCTGAAAAAGACTTCTGAGGATGGAAAGGTGGAGGGCATCACCTTCACGGTGGAAGGCAACGGAATCCAGCAGACGGTCAAAACCAATGCGGCAGGCGAGATCCTGATTGACGGTCTGACTCCCGGTGTTTACACTGTGACAGAGCAGAGCTATGAGAAATATGAGCCGCAGAGCGTTCAGCGTGTGACAGTCATCGGAGGGCGTACATCCACCGTAACCTTCAACAATGTTCTGAAGCGCGGCGATCTGACCGTAACCAAGACCAGCGAGGACGGTCTGGTGGAAGGCATGAAGTTCCATCTGTACGGCACTTCACTCTCCGGTATTGCTGTGGATGAATATGCTGTGACCGACAGCAGCGGCAAGGCGTATTTCAAAGATGTTCTGATCGGCTCCGGCTATGTGCTGGAAGAAGTGGACACCCCGATCCGTTATGTGGTTCCCGAAAGTCAGACGGCGGCGGTAGAGTGGAACACTGTCACCGAAAAGAGCGTTTCCAATGTGCTGAAAAAGTGGAACGCCACTGTGACCAAGAGCGACCGGGAAACCGGAACAGCCCAGGGCAATGCTTACCTTGCCGGTGCCACCTATGGCATTTACAAAGGCGACCAGCTCGTTGACACCTATACCACGGATGCCAACGGCCAGTTTATCACGGCATACTATGTGTGTGATGATGACTGGAGCATCCGGGAAATCAGCCCGTCTGAGGGGTATCTGCTGGACGAAACCTCCTACCATGTGGGTGCAGAACCCCAGCTCTATACCGTGGAATACAATTCTGCGGCCAACGATGTGAATGAGCAGGTCATCAAAGGCAGCATCGCTCTGATTAAGCACACGGACGACGGCGAAACCAAGCTGGAAACCCCGGAAGCCGGTGCGGAATTTTCGGTCTATCTGAAATCCTCCGGCAGCTATGACGCCGCTAAAGACAGCGAGCGAGATACTCTTATTTGTGACGAGAACGGCTTTGCACAGACCAAGCAGCTTCCTTACGGAATCTATACCGTCCATCAGGTATCCGGCTGGGAGGGGCGTGAGCTGCTTGCCGACTTTGATGTGTATATCGCAAAGGACGGACAGGTTTACCGCTACCTTGCCAACAATGCCAACTTTGAAAGCTATATCAAGGTCATCAAGGTGGATGCGGAAACCGGCAAAACCATTCCGTATGCAGGCGCTGGCTTCCAGATCTATCGTCCTGACGGCAGCAAGGTGGAAATGACCTTCACCTACCCGACACCGACCACCATTGATACCTTCTACACCAATGACGAGGGCTATCTGGTGACGCCTGAAAAGCTGGAATACGGCTCCGGGTATTCCCTGGTGGAAGTATCCGCACCGTATGGGTATGTACTGAACTCTGATCCAGTTACTTTTGATGTGACCGCCGACAATGCAACAGAGGAAAGTTCTGTGACGGTAGTGGAAGTCACCAAGTCCAACATGGCACAGAAAGGCATCATCAAGATCAGCAAGTCCGGTGAAGTATTTGCAGCCGTGACCGAAAGCGACGGCCTTTACCAGCCGGTCTACGAGGTTCAGGGCCTGCCCGGTGCTGTGTACGAGATCACCGCCGCAGAGGATGTGGTCACACTGGACGGCACCCTCCGTTATTCTGCCGGTGAGGTGGTAGATACCATTACTACAGATGAAAACGGGCTGGCGGAAAGCAAGCCGCTGTATCTCGGAAAATATGAAATCCGCGAAACTGCTGCACCTTTTGGTATGGTGCTGAATACCGAAGTCCGCACCGTCGAGCTTGTCTATGCCGGTCAGGAAATCGAAGTTACCGAAACATCTGCCAGCTTCTATAATGACCGCCAGAAAGTTCTTGTCTCTCTGGATAAGGTCATGGAGCAGAATGAGAAGTTCGGCATTGGCATGAACGGCGAAATCACCGCCGTCACCTTTGGCCTTTATGCAAAAGAGGATTTGACTGCCGCAGACGGTTCCATTATCCCGGCTGGCGGCCTGCTGGAAATCCTCTCGGTGGATGAAAACGGCCATTCTGCCTGCAAGACGGGTCTGCCTTTTGGCAGCTACTGCCTGAAAGAAATCTCTACCGACAGCCACTATATTCTTTCCGATACCGAGTACCCGGTTGTATTTGAATATGCCGGGCAGGATACGGCCCTTGTAGAGATCAGGGCAAATGATGGCGCTGCCATTGAAAACAACCTGATCTACGGTGAAGTACAAGGCATGAAAAAGGACGACAGCGGAAATGCCCTGGGCGGTGCGCTGATTGGCCTGTTTGCCGCTGATGCTGAAGAATTTACAACCGATACTGCAATTCTGACTGCCACCTCCGCAGAGGACGGCAGTTTTTCTTTTGCCCAGGTGCCTTACGGCAACTGGATGGTGCGGGAGATTGAAGCGCCTTCCGGTTATGTGCTTTCTGAGGATGCCTATCCGGTGACTATTGACGCAGACGGCGCTGTGGTTGAGGTGGAGATCGAGAATACCCTGATTCGCGGCACGGTGCAGCTCACTAAGGTGGATAAGGATTACCCGGACAACAAGCTGACCGGTGCGGAGTTTGAACTCTACCGTGACTTAAACGGCAACAAGGAGCTGGACGCTGAGGATGAAAAGCTGGGAACGCTCATGGAGGTCAGCACAGGTATTTATGAAATGAGCGAACTGACCTATGGCAGCTATCTGGTCAAGGAAACCAAAGCGCCGGAGGGCTTCTATCTGGACAGCAATGCTTACTATTTTGAGATCACCGAGCATGGCAAGACCGTGGCTGTGGAAAATGAAGCCGGAAAAGGCTTTATCAACGCAGCGCAGGTGGGCAGCCTGAAAATCATCAAGACATCTTCGGACGGCAAGGTGGAAGGTTTCTCTTTCCGTGTGACCGGAGCAAATGGCTATGAGCAGGTGTTCACCACGGATAAGAACGGCGAAATTTTCGTGGAGGGCCTGCGCATTGGTGATTACACCATCAGCGAGATTTCCGACAGCGTATCTCAGAACTATGTGCTGCCGGCGGATAAGAAAGCTACTGTCTTTGAGGGTGCCGTGACCAAGGTGGAAATGCACAATGAACTGCGTGATACCCCGAAAACCGGCGATGACAGCAACCCGACCCTTTGGATTGCCCTGATGGGCATTGCCGCTGTGGGCGCTGTTACCTGCGGTGTGTTCGGAATCAAAAACAAGAAGAAAAAGGAGGATGCTGAATAATGGACGCAAAAACCGGTATTGCCATCGGGCTGGTCGTGTTCATTCTTGCGGCGTTGGTCTTTTTGAAGATCAGAGCTAAGAAGAAGTAACGGCCAGGGGCGGCTGAAATATGCCGCCCCGTTACATAACCAAAAGGAAAGGAGTTATGGAAAAATATGAAGATCAGAATATACCAGATCAATTCAGACAGGGATGAAAACCGAATGATGTTCCTGTCACATGACCGGCTGGAGAGGTTTCAGGGAAGTCCGGAGGTAGACAGCAAGATCTACGACAAGGTATATGACAAAGAGGTAGATTGCAGCAATCTGGAAGAAGTTTATACGCTGCTGAACATCGACCATCCAGAAGATTACAGGGGGCGTTCCCTCTCCGTTTCCGATGTGGTGGAGGTTTATGAAAGCGATGCAATACCGCAGGGATTCTACTTCTGCGATAGCTTTGGCTTCAAACAGGTTACTTTCCACCCGGAGAAGTGTGGTATCAGTGAGCGCATGAATGAGCAGAGCACAGAAATAATTTCCGTTCTGCTTGTTGAACCGGGCAAATATCCCCGGATGATCGAGATTGAAGATTCCCTTGAAGCCATGCAGCGTGTTGTCGGGGGCGATATTGAGGAATTTATGCCGTATGAGGATGACATTGCGATCATCTGTAATGAGGAAGGCAAGATGAACGGTATGTCTCCGAACCGGGCGATTTATTCTGAGCCGGAGGAAGTGGAAATGACCTATGGCGAGCTGACAGGGAGATTCCGGCAGGCTGAAAGAGAAGGCAGACATATCAGTGGATATATTGTGTTCACGCAGGACAGTTTTACGGAAGCCTATTCCGAAGAACAGCGCACCTACGCTGTGAGCAGCAACAACAAGGCATTTATCGAGGGAATGGGCGGCTACTCCATTTACGCTTCCTCTCTGGATGGATCAGACCCATGTGTGCGGCTGGAGGCGTATATGGCAGATGAACATGGCGGAAAGGACGGCTGGAAAATTGAGCGCTGCTATATGAAAGACCCAGAAAGTCGGGAGATGGTGGATATTATCTTCGGCCAGTTCTTTGTCTGCTATGCCCCTGCGGAGAGTGAAAAGTTTCTCAGCTTGCCGAAGGAACTGGCGCAGAAATATGAGGCACGATTCAAATTCCCAGAGCGCTTTTTCAAGCAGGGCAATGAAATCAAGGCTGTCCCATATAAGCCCAAGACCAGGGGTCAGGAAAGGTAGGCGTGTTATGAGTGAGGAAAAACGCATGGCCGGTGACTACGAGATCATTCAGGCAGTGCATATCGGGGATCGGGAAATCGTGGTGGGAGAAAACCAGGCAGACGAACAGGGCCTCCCCTATCTGGTTGCCTACTATGAAAGCAACGCGATTCTGGGCCGATATTATGATGCGATAGGCAGCGATGATTTTACGGAAATCATGGAGATCTACGGACAGCGCATCATGGAGCAGGCGCAGAAAACCCGTGTGGAGTTATCGACGCCAAAAGTACAGGGCATTGACAACAGCCCCATAACTGCTGAGAGGTGTACGCCCATCAGCTATGACGATGACCTGAATGGAAAAGTCATTGTCATCAAGCCGGAAGTCCTGCGGCCGGAGTACCGGAGAGCTACCAGCCAGGTCAAACTATGTACGGGCGGCTTCGGAGCAGATCCCCATAGCCGTGGGTCAGCAGTCTTTTGCACAGAGGTTTACACTGGCCGTCAGAGCCGCTTTGAGCGCAGGGATGTTCTCGGCGTACTGGAGCCGGAGGATCAGCCCAAGTGGGTGCAGCATTATCTTTCGGTACTTCAACAGACTGAGAAGCAGAAAAACGGAAAGGAGCAGGAACGCTAATGGATATGACAATACGGGCAATGACCCCGGAAGAACGGAATTACTGCTATTCGCAAAGCCAGCAGATTTCCATGCAGACCGGATTGATTGGACACCTCCGCGGGGACATGGGCAGCAACGGCAAAGGCTTTTTCAGCACCTTTTTTGATTTCCGTGCGGATTTGAAAACAGAGGATTTCAAAGGAGCGTTTGATAATGTTATCAACGCCCTTCGCTTTGATGAGAATTACGGCGGCGTGCTGAAAGACCGCAGCGCACTGGCGGCCTATTGCCGGCGGACGCCGGAAAGCAGCTTCGGCGGTGATGGCCGGGAATATGGGTTCCGGGTGGATACGGAGCAGTATTCCTATATGCTGCGTCTGAATCCCAACAGGGGCGAATACAATCTGTACTGTTATTGCTATGTGCGCCAATGGCTGGACCGGCACCTGCACCACGCTGAAAAAGGTATCCGGTTCATTACCCCGGATTATAAAGAAAAGTTCCGAATCGATGATGGGGATAAAATCCGCATTACACTGTCTACGGATGAAACGATGGATCGGATATGCCGTTACATTGATGACTACCATGTAGAAGTCGGAAGAAACCTCTATCATATTTGCCAATTTGCAGAGCTGATGGAGCGAAACGGCAATACGGTGATCCCTCTGCGATCCTCTCTGCCGGAGCAGTGTCACAGTGTTCTCCCCGATACGGGAGAGCTTATCATCATTAAGAAAGGTGAATCCGGATATTACAGAACGGATATAGATATGGGCAGCAAGGCAGAAAACCGGGCGCTGGCAGATGAGTGTAATGCAAAATCCGGCGTCAGTAAGGCGCAGGAGCAGGCCATGTCTGCCGGTTCCATGTTCGGCTGGGCAGTTCCCGCCGCTGATCCGAAAAACTACGATGAAATTGGACAGCCCATCCGCCCGAAGCACAGAGATCGGGGGGATGCACGATGAATCAGGAATGTAGACCTCTTTGGGTGAGGCTGGGTATTTCCATCCAAGCTACACCCATGGAAATTGAAAACCTAATGTGCGGAAATTCGCAAACCAAAGCCACAACTATCTCCAAAATCTTTTCCGAGGGAAGGGTTCAGATTGATGGTGACAGCTATATCCCCAGCAATGTGATTGCAGAATACAATTTGGAATACGGTACCAATTACAGCCGCGAGGAAATGGATTTGGAAACTGGGACACTTGATGGAAAGTCTCTCCGAGTTGCGGGAAAACTTTTGAACCGGAATCGGGGTGATGCACGATGAACGAGGATAGACATATTATTTGGAGCAACTATGATCTGGACTATGAGGACTGGAAAGACGATCTGGAGGCGGATTACCCGGATTTGTCCGAGCAGGAGCGGATCGCCCTGATGTATGAGATCAACGGCGACTATCTGGACGATGAGCGCATGAACCTGAATCTGCAGCTTTCGGCTCCCATTTTGGTGATTGGCGACCTGGGCCTGTGGAACGGACGGAGAATGGGCTATAAGGAGATCGCAAGTGGGAATATCAGAGATTGCCTGTACTCCGACACCGATTATTCCACATGGTATGTGGACCGACTGGGTGATCTGCGCTGCGACGCGATCCACCATGACGGCACCAACCATTACCTCTACCGCACCTATAAACCCGGTGTGCGGCAGTCTCAGATAGACAATCTCAAAGAAAAACTATATTTTGGAACGGCAACCCGTTCCGACATTACGAGAATCACCCGCAGACTTGGCGATGAGATTGCCAAAGTCTACGGGTTTTCTATTCCCCGCCAGCGGCAGGCACAGGCCGCAGAAAGGTAGGTTACGATGGCACAGTTACCCCCGGTTCACATGAAGCTGAACTCTGATAATTTTGATCTGCTTATGACGATTCTGGAAGTCCATGCAGAGGAACGGGATGTTCCCGGCCTTGCCAATGATGCCCACGATCTGATGGATAAGCGGATGCGTTTCTCCCGTCTCTGCACCGGTCCGGAGGGGCAGGACTATGTGGACATTTTTATGTACGAGAGTGAAGCTGTGGAAATGATCTGGCAGCTTTTATTTGCCGCAGCCGATGCGGATATGGCTGTGAACGATTACCACAGCAGGTTGCAAAGGGGCGGTATTCGATGAACCGCCAGACAAACACAATCTTGCCATGACAGGAGGTGTATCGGATGGCGAGAAGATACGAAACCATTACGGAGCTGTACCACGAAACCATCGCGGGATTGGCAGCTCCGCAGGTCTGGCAGAGTTTTCTGACCACGGCCTGTCACAATTTCCGCCTGCCCTTTGACGAGCAGGTACTTTTATTCGCGCAGCGTCCGGACGCAACCGCCGTCCTGCCGATTGACGGAAAAAACGGCTGGAATCAGCGTTTCGGGCGTTGGGTCAACCGTGGAGCAACAGGCATTGCCGTCTTTGACGGGGATGCAGTGGGACGCTCCCGGCTGAAATACTATTTTGATATTTCGGATACCCATGAAAGCCGATTCGCACGGCCTGTGCCGATCTGGACCATGCGCCCGGAATATGAGCCTGCTGTGACAGAAGCACTGGAAAACAGCTTTGGGGAACTGGAGGACAAATTCGACCTTGCGGCGGCACTGCTTTCTGCGGCAAAAAACGCCGTGGAGGACAATATGCCCGATTACCTCACAGAACTGAAATACTACAAGGAAAACAGCTTTCTGGAGGAACTGGACGACCTGAATATTGAAGTGGAATACCGCAGAGCACTGGAAAACAGCATCGGCTTTATGCTTCTGGCCCGTTGCGTAATCGACCCGGCGGAATATTTTACAGACGATGATTTCCGGGATGTTGTGGATTTTAATACACCGAACACCCTCAATGCCCTTGGCACAGCCACCGGGGATATTGGACAGATGTGCCTTTCAGTGGTTTCCCGCACGGCTCTCACCTTACAAAGACAGGCTGAAAGAGGAAATCGCACATTTGCGGAAAAACCGACAATCCAGTATCCTGAAGCTGAACAGGATACCACAACGACCGAAAGGAGCGAAACCAATGAGCGAACTGACATACACGATGCAGGGCGGCTACCGGCTGCCGAATCTGCTTCCGCCCCAGGAGCCGGAAATGCACCTTGGGAAATACGCATTGCTCCGGAGAACATACCTGAAACAGCACCGGAGAGTGACTTACACGAATCTGCTGACATCGGGCAAGCTGAATCAGCACTTGATGGAGATCGAGCAGACAGCGAAAACCCGGATCGAGCAGATCATGGCGCAGATGGCGAAAGCCGAGGGCGTGACGGAGGAGCTGAAAGCCAGCGACCCGATGAAATGGACGGGCCTGATGAACAACCTCCGGCACTCAGCGGAGGAGACAGTGCTGGCAGAACTGATCTACAACTAACAGAGCAAAATTCGGAGGCGGACAGCGCAGAGCTGCCCGCCTTTTTGGATGAACGGCTCATTATGGCCATCGTTGCAAACAAAGACGATGACCTGAAATACAAGAAACAGCAGATTGAATTGTATTTCTCCATTCACCCGGAGGAAACGGACCGGGCCGAATATCTGAAATCTGCCTACCAGGACAGATACACGGAAATCCTGGTGGACGGGGTGCGTGTGGGCTACAAGCCCCAGGCGGACGGACTTCTGATGTGGGAGGGTGCTTACCTTTCCCGTACCAGCGAGTCCGTTTTTTCATGGGGCGTTGTTGCCGGCTGGACGGCCCAGCTTATTGAGAAAAAGGAATACTTCATCAATACCAAAATCACGCCGCCGAAGAGCTATGACAGCCAGCAGTTATCCCTCTTTGATTTTGCGGATTTTAACAATCCTGCACAGGAAGATGGCGGACAGATTTCCTTCATGTCGCGCCCGGAACTACCCCAACAGGTGATTGACGAAGCCCTTTGCATTGGTGCCAATGACCGCAACAGCCGCCTGATTATCTGTGCGTATTTTATGAAAGACCATACGCCGGAGGAAAATGCCGCTTTCCTTGCGAAGCACTACGGAACCAACGGGGCAGGCTTTTATATCAATGACCGGGAATATGCCCTCTGGTATGATCCGGAGGGTATCCGGGTATCTACCGGACGCAGTGCGCAAAATCGCTATGCTACGCTTCTGTCCTGGGAAGATGCCGCCAAGCGTATCCGGGAATTGCTGGATCTGGGGCGGTATATGCCGCAGCATGAGCTTGACCGTGTGGCGGACTATGAGCGAAAAACCCTTGCGGAAAGCCTTGCTTTGACTGCCAGAGATTTTTCGGAGGAGGCCAGGGATGCGGGCTATGCGCCAACCCTCCGCCTTGCCCTGTCTGCAAAAGGCGGCTTCCCGGAGATTGAACAGCAGATTTTTGAACTGCTGAAAGACCCGGATATGCTGCAGAAGATTACGGAGGAATGGAGCGAATTTGTCAAAGCCCATGAGCAAAACCGTGAGTTGATGCGCTTTGGCTACAACCGCCCGAAAGAACTGTTGCAGAAACTGACTGATTTGGGTCGGGAACCTGTCATCTTTACCGCCGCCGAGGATTATGCCCCCCAACGCCGTTTCTTTATTTCCACGGATGAGATTGACAAGGTACTTCGTGGAGGCAGCGAGGATTACCGGCTTGCGGTCTATTCCTTTTTTGTCAATCATCCCGATCAGAAAGACCGGGAGAAATACCTGAAAAATTATCATGGCGAATATAGCGGTTATAACGGCGGAAATGACAACCGCACCTATACAGGCAAAGGTCTGTCATTCAGTCACGGCAGTATTACCGAGCCATACGCAAAAGTGGAATTAAGTTGGGGAAAAATCACAAAGCGTATCGCTGAAATGATCTCCGCGGGCAAGTTCCTGTCTGATGCAGATCGCGCGGCAATGCCGGATTATGAAATCGGGCGGCTTGCACGGGAAATTCACAGCTTCTTCTATGACACCCCGGATGGATACCCAAAACCGTTCTCACAGAATCCCATCGGCAGCTATTGGGAGGGCGTTCAGGAAGTTGCCGAGCAGCTTACCGATCCAGCCCGTGTTGAGGAAATCTATCAGACCATGATGCTGCCGCTGTGGGAAATTACCGCACAGGATGACCGGTATTATGAGAGCAGAAAAACCGGGTTGGAAAATATGCAGGCATACCGGGCTGGCACTTACTCTGTGTTCAACCTGGCGCAGACGCTTCGGCCCCTTACTCCCGGCACGGAACCCCCGGCATTGACAGCGGAGCCACCAAGCTCTGAATTACGGGAGATACCAGTCGAAGAAAAGCAGACAGATCCTTATCATGACCTTGCCGCAGGGCTTTTGCATTTTTATCAGGAATACGACCCTTATGACTATCGTGACAACATGGAATTGGGTGATACAGACGCAGATGCTCTGGAAAGTCTGGAACAGCAGCTTCACGATGCAGAGAAGCGGAAAGGGATTCTTGATACCCTCCAATCCTATCTTGATAATACTGACCCAGAGGATGAAATTGCTGCCGATCTGGAGTTGTTCATGGAGCAGCTTCAAGAACTTGCACAAGAACCTGCTACCAATGACGAACTGGAAGAAGCCAAGCAGCTCATTAACGAGTATTGCATGGAAGTCTTTGAACAGGAGGCAGACTTTTCCAATCTCAGCCATGTGGATCTGGCGTTCAGCTCCACTTCCGACAGTGAGCACACGATAGAGATTTTTGCTGACCTGACTGCTTTTCGGCTGGTGTATCAGGTGGATGGAGAAATCGTCCATGAGATTGCCTGCGAGAGTTTGTCGGAACTGAATGGTTATCTGGCAAATCTGGATTTTGATGAAATGGTTGCCCATGCGGATGACCGGTATCAGCAGGAACACGCTGACCGTGGTGAATTGGCGGAGCAAGAGCCAGAGCCGAAAGAGCCCGCCGAAAAAGAACAGTCCGCTGTCCTTGCCCCTCCGAAGCCGAAGCGGGAGCGTGTTGTGTTTACCACCCTGCACCCGGAGATACCCGCAGACCAACGCCGCAACTTTCACATTACCGATCCAGAGCTGGGTCACGGCACCCGCAGCGAGAAATACGCTGCAAATGTGGCCGCTATCCGAACTCTGAAACAGATTGAAGCCGAGGAGCGCCTTGCCACCCCGGAAGAACAGGAAATCCTCTCTCGGTATGTGGGCTGGGGCGGTCTGGCTGACTGCTTTGATGAGCGCCACGGCAAATATCTGGAGCTGAAATCATTGCTTTCCGAGGACGAATATGCCGCCGCCAGAGCCAGTTCCCTTACCGCCTTTTACACCTCCCCGGTCATCATCGGGGCTATGTACCAGGCACTTTCGCAGATGGGCTTCCGGCAGGGAAATATTCTGGAACCGTCCTGCGGTGTTGGCAACTTCATCGGTATGCTGCCTGACAGCATGGCGGACAGCAAAGTCTACGGTGTGGAAATCGACTCCATCAGCGGACGGATCGCACAGCAGCTCTATCAGAACAGCAGCATTGCCGTGAATGGCTTTGAAAAGGTGCAGATGCCTGACAGCTTCTTTGATGTGGCCATCGGCAATGTGCCGTTTGGCGATTTCAAAGTACGGGATAAGAAATACGACAAAAACCACTGGCTGATCCACGACTATTTCTTTGGAAAGACGCTGGATAAGGTTCGTCCGGGCGGCGTGATCGCGTTCATCACCTCCAAGGGTACGCTGGACAAGGAAAACTCCGCTGTCCGCAAGTATCTGGCACAGCGGGCTGACCTGATCGGGGCTATCCGACTGCCCAACAATGCGTTTAAGGCCAACGCCAGAACCGAAGTCACCAGCGACATTATCTTCCTGCAAAAGCGGGACCGCATGACGGACATCGAGCCGGATTGGGTGCATCTGGACACCGACGAGAACGGCATCCGCATGAACCGCTATTTTGTGCAGCACCCGGAAATGGTGCTGGGCGATATGGTCATGGAATCCACCCGGTTCGGCATGGACAGCACCTGCCGTTCCTACGAGGACGCAGACCTGTCCGAGCTGCTTTCCGAAGCTGTGCAGAACCTCCATGCGCAGATCACCGATTATGAGGTAGAGGAACTGGACGAGGAGGAAGATCGTTCTATTCCCGCAGACCCGTCCGTGCGTAATTTCAGTTTTTGCCTTGTGGACGGCAAGGTGTATTACCGGGAAAATTCCCGTATGCACCCAATAGAGGTATCCGTCACCGCTGAAAACCGCATCCGGAGCATGATCGCCATTCGGGAATGTGTCCGCAGGCTGATCGAGTATCAGACCGAGGGCTACCCGGATGAGGATATTCAGAAAGAGCAGGCGGAGCTGAACCGTCTGTATGACGATTACACGAAAAAATACGGCCTGCTTTCCAGCCGGGGTAACAGCCTGGCCTTTGGCGAGGACTCCAGCTATTGCCTGCTGTGTTCTCTGGAGGTACTGGACGAGGAAGGCAACCTCAAACGCAAGGCGGATATGTTCACCAAGCGCACGATCCGCCCCCATGAAGCCGTTACCAGCGTGGACACTGCCAGCGAAGCCCTTGCCGTATCCATCTCCGAAAAAGCGCGGGTGGATATGGAATATATGGCGGAGCTGTCCGGGAAAAGTGAGGAAGAACTGGCCGCTGACCTGTCCGGTGTTATTTTCCGTGATATTCAGTGCGCTGAGGAAGCTGCCGTCATACCCAAAGCCTTTGTGCAGGTGGAGCAATTCCCCTTTGTAGCCGCCGATGAATACCTCTCCGGCAATGTGCGCCGCAAGCTCCGAATGGCAAAGACGCTCTACGAGGTATTACCGGCTGAAAAGAAACCTCTGATCGTCAAAAACATCGAAGCATTGGAGGCGGTGCAGCCGGTTGACCTGACCGCCGCTGAGATCGGCGTCCGTATCGGTGCCAACTGGATACCCATAGATGTCTACCAAAAATTTATGGTGGAGACCTTCGGCACCAGCTATTACGCAGGAAGCCGCATTAAAATCCTGCGCTCCGGCGCTACCGGTCAATGGGCCATTACCGAGAAAAATGCCGACAGGGGCAATATCAAAACACTGACCACCTACGGCACCAAGCGGATGAATGCCTATCAGATTCTGGAGCAGACCTTGAACCAGCGGGATGTGCGTGTGTTTGATTATGTGGAGGACGAAAACGGCAACAAAAAGCCGGTTCTCAACAAAAAGGAAACTGCCATTGCCCAGGATCGGCAGGAGCTGATCAAGCAGAAATTCTCCGAATGGATCTGGAAAGACATTGATCGACGGGAACGGCTGTGTCGAATCTACAACGAAACCTTTAATTCCATTCGGCCCCGTGAGTATGACGGCAGTCATATCTGCTTTTCGGGCATGAACCCGGAGATCACCCTTCGGCCCCATCAGGTCAACGCCATCGCTCATATCATGTACGGCGGGAATACCCTGCTGGCTCATGAGGTAGGTGCGGGCAAGACCTTTGAAATGGTGGCAGCCGCCATGGAGATGAAGCGGCTGGGGCTTTGCACCAAATCGCTGATCGTGGTGCCGAACCACATCACAGAGCAGTGGGCGGCGGAATGGCTCCAGCTTTACCCCTCTGCCAATATCCTTGTGGCGACAAAAAAGGACTTTGAAACACAGAACCGCAAGAAATTCTGCGCCCGTATCGCTACCGGCGACTATGACGCAGTTATCATCGGTCACTCGCAGTTTGAGAAAATCCCCATGTCGGCAGAACGGCAGGTTGCCATCTTACAGCAGCAGATCGACGAGATCATGTTCGGCATTGAGGAAGCCAAGTCTGCCAAAGCGGAACGGTACACGGTCAAGCAGTTGGAACGCACCCGAAAATCACTGGAGGCGAAGCTGGAACGGCTCAACGATCAGAGCCGCAAGGACGACCTTGTGACCTTTGAGGAATTGGGGGTTGACCGAGTATTCGTGGACGAGAGCCATTATTTTAAGAACCTCTTTCTGGCGACCAAAATGCGGAATGTAGGCGGCATCGCCCAGACCGAAGCGCAGAAGTCCTCCGACCTCTTTATGAAGTGTAGGTATCTGGACGAGATCACCGGGGGCCGGGGCGTGATCTTCGCCACCGGTACACCTATCAGCAACAGCATGGTAGAGCTTTACACGATCCAGCGGTACTTGCAGTATGATACTCTCCAGGAGATGGGCCTGATCCACTTTGACGATTGGGCCAGTGACTTTGGAGAAACCATCACCGCCATTGAGCTGTCGCCGGAGGGCAGCGGCTACCGTGCTAAAACGCGGTTTGCCAAGTTCTTCAACCTGCCCGAACTGATGGCCACTTTCAAGCAGGTGGCAGATATTCAGACGGCGGATATGCTGAAACTGCCGGTGCCAAAGGCCAACTTCCACACGGAGGTCATTCAGCCGTCAGAGCTTCAGCAGGAGATGGTGCGGGGGCTTGCGGAACGGGCCGAGGCTATCCGTGCAGGCGGCGTTGACCCCAGGGTGGACAATATGCTCCGTATCACCAACGACGGCAGAAAGCTGGCGCTGGATATGCGGCTCATCAATCCGCTGGCCGCCGATGACCCCAACGGCAAGGTTGCCACCTGTGCCCGCAATGTCATCCGCATTTGGGAGCAGACCAAAGAGCAGCGCAGCGCCCAGCTTGTGTTTTGCGACCTGTCTACGCCTAACAAGAACACGCCGATTGAAATGCAGAAAAATGAAGAGGGAATTTATGAAATGATACCGAATCAATTTACCGATGTTTATAACGACCTGAAAAAGAAACTCATGGAGGCCGGTGTCCCGGAGGAGGAAATCGCCTTTATTCATGACGCCAACACCGAAGCCCGGAAAAAGGAGCTGTTTTCAAAGGTCCGTTCCGGCCAGGTGCGTATCCTGATGGGCAGCACCCAGAAGATGGGCGCTGGCACCAATGTCCAGGATCGGCTGATTGCCCTGCATGACCTTGACTGTCCCTGGCGGCCCAGTGACCTTGCCCAGCGGCTGGGCCGTATCGTTCGGCAGGGCAACCTGAATCCGGAGGTGGAAATCTTCCGCTATGTGACGGAGGGAACCTTTGACGCTTATCTCTATCAGTTGGTGGAGAACAAGCAGAAATTCATTGCACAGATCATGACCTCCAAAGCACCTGTTCGTGTGGCGGACGATGTAGACGAAACTGCCCTCAGTTACTCCGAGATCAAGGCGCTTGCCACCGGCAATCCTCTGATTATTGAAAAGTGCAATCTGGATATGGAGGTTGGCAAGCTGAATATGCTGAAAGCCAGCTACCTGAGCCAGAAATACGCACTGGAGGATATGGTGCTGAAGAAATACCCGGAGACCATTACCCGGCTGACGGAACGGATTGCAGGCTATGAACAGGATCTGCAGCTTGCCACGGCACACCGCAAACCCCAGGAAGGGTTTGCGGGTATCACGATTCTGGAGCAGCTTTATGCCGATAAGGAGGCGGCTGGTAAGGCAATCCTTGATGTATGTACCAAAATGACCGGCTCCGATGCTGTTTTCTTAGGACAGTACCGGGGCTTTTCTCTTGTTCTTTCCTATGATGGGCCGAGCAACGAGTACCGCATGACGATGAAGGGAACGCTCTCCCATACGGCTGTTTTGGGAGCTGATGTGTTCGGCAATCTGACCCGTATGGACAATGTGATTGACGGACTTTCCGGCAAGCTGGAGGCGGTTCGTGCAGAACTGGCCGACACTCAGGTACAGCTTGAAAATGCCCGCACGGAGCTGGCGGCTCCCTTTGCCAAAGAAGCGGAACTGGCTGAAAAGACAGCGCGCTTAAAGGAACTGAATATTCTGCTGAACATGGACCAGAAGGACAAATCCCTGATTGACGATGTACCGGATGAGGATACACCGGAGCGCTCCCGGTCAAAGGGGCTGGAACGATAAACAAAAAGACAGGAACAGGTCCATTACAGACTTGTTCCTGCCCTAATTCTTGCAGTATGATATAAATGCCCTTGCAATCAAACATCGTTATCCGTGTTTTCCCCATGCTGCTCTTCATTGGGAACGTGTTCCGCTATCTCTGACAGAGAACAGTCCAGTAAATTGCACAGGTCATCCAATGTATTTGTAGAAACGGACATATTCTTGCGTAAACGCTGTACAGTGCTGCCGCTGATTTGGAATTTAACTCTCAATGTATAAGTAGAGAGGCCCTTTTTCTTTAGTGTTTCCCAAAGCGGGGTATAAACAATCATAGAGCACCTCCCATTTATCTTGCATATTGATATTATGCTCGATATAATGGTCATATAATATGCTCTAATATTGGGCAGACTATACGGAGGAGCTATGAGTAATTACAGATTTGCCCTGACCCTGTCGTATATTTCAATCGACTGAATACGGACACAGAGTATTGCAAATACTACTATGATGAAATTAGAAATTGCACATTTGATATTGCCCTCCCCTATGGGTATAGTAAAACAAAAACAGGAGTGAAAACCATGAGTGACACATATTTCGATTTGCCCTCCCGCTTGGAGGATTCCTTCCCGGAGATCGATAGCGATATTGTGACGGACCTGCGGAAAAACAACGAGGAATACGCAGAGATTCAGCAGCAGATTTCTGAGCTGAAAAAACAGTTTCCGTGCATTATGAATGTGATGGAGGAGAAAGGAGAAATCCACCTGACCGCAGAGGAACACGCTGCATTTGTTCAATGCCTTCGGTTGCAACGAAAGCTGGATGATATGGAGCGCCTGCAGCTCTACTTCCGTGGACATACGGACGCGGTGGCCTATCTCAAGAAAATCAAAGCAATCTGATATTAGCGGCTCGGAACAATCCGGGCCGTTTTTCACATTTAAGATATAGTTTGCGAGCCATCGTTCCTGTGCCGAGAAAATTGTCCCGAATAATATATAAAATACGAGACCAATAATGCTATGCTTTGTATGAATGTCTCTAAAGATTTTTGAGGGAGGTCTGATTATGAATGTATTTAAGGGGAATACTTTATACAGGATTGCAGACCCTATTGAAAATTTGTCCCGAATAGTATATAATATTCGGGACAAAAGGAGGCGGAAGTGGTGGCAAATGGATATTCCAAACAAATACGAGAGCGAATTGATAGTGCAGCCGATGGCACAATTTTTGTGAATTCAGATTTTGTGGACGTCACAGATCCAGAAACGGTCAGGCGAAATTTGAACAGATTAACACAAGCTGGTATACTTCGTAGAATATTAAAGGGCGTTTATGAAAAGCCAAAGTATAGCAAGTTGCTTGAAGAATATGTTGCAGCGGATCCAGATGCAGTTGCAAAGGCATTGGCTCGAAGCTATCACTGGACCATTGCTCCATGCGGAAATACAGCCCTTAACCTACTGGGCTTATCCACACAGGTAACTGCGGTTTGGTCCTACATTAGCGATGGCCCATACAAGACCTATGAGTGGAATTCTACGAAGTTGGAATTTAAGCACAGGACCAATAAGGAAATCACTGGATTGTCTTATATGACAAGCTTGGTTATTCAGGCATTAAAGACATTGGGAAAATCCAATGTGACTCCAGATATTATTCAGACTCTTTCAGAGAAGTTATCTGATGACGAAAAGCAGGCCTGCTTGAAAGAAGCAGCGGAATCTACAGATTGGGTTTATGACACAATCCGGAAAATGTGTGGAGGTGACATACAGTGAGAAATATAGCACGGTTGCCGGAAAATGATCGGCGTGAGTTGTTCCGAAATACAGCGGACAAGATGGGGCTAAATGATGCCATTGTGGAAAAAGATTTTTGGGTATGCTTTACACTGGATTATCTGTTCCATCGCTGTCCTTGGAGAAATTCAATCACATTCAAGGGTGGTACAAGCCTGTCCAAGGCGTTTAACCTAATCAGCCGTTTTTCTGAGGATATTGATCTGATCCTGGACTGGAGAGTATTGGGCTATGGCAAGGATGAACCTTGGGAAAAGCGTTCTAACACCAAGCAAGATGCCTTTAACAAGGAAGCCAATGCAAGGGCAGAAGTTTTCCTTGCGGAGCAATTTTGCCCGACTATTAAGGCAGAGCTTTCTCAGGAGCTTAGCTGTGAGGCGAACATCTACATAGATGAAAAGGACAAGCAGACCGTTATCTTCGCCTACCCGCACCTGTTTGTGAATGCATCGACTTTGCAGGTCATTCGGTTGGAAATTGGTGCGTTGGCAGCGTGGACTCCAGCAAAAATTGCTCAGATTGAGCCTTATGCAGCAACCTATTACCCAAAAATATTTGCGCAAAAGGATACAGCTATTCTGACGGTTGCTCCGGAACGGACTTTCTGGGAAAAAGCAACAATCCTGCATCATGAAGCGAACAGACCAGAACATCTTGAAATGCCGCAGCGATATTCCCGGCACTACTATGACCTGTACCGTATGTCTATGACACCTGTTAAAGATGTGGCTTTTGCGCAGGTTGATCTCTTGAAAACAGTGGTCGATTTCAAAATGAAGTTCTATCCGAGAGCATGGGCAAAATATCCAGAAGCCGTTCCGGGCACGCTGAAGCTGATTCCACCAGAGTACCGTTTTGGAGCGCTTGCTGCAGATTATGAGGACATGAGGGATATGCTTTATGGTGATGTTCCTTCTTTTGAGGCAGTCATGGAAGCGATTAGAGCGTTAGAAAAGGAAATCAATTCACTGTAAACTTCTTTGAAATTTCAATCGAAGATGAAACTTGATTTGGAAGATCCATCCCTCTACTTGCTGGACAAACTGGATGAGATTCTTCCAGTCCAATATTATATGGTTTTTACATAGCCGGATAGATCCTGTTCAAGGATTTACCCGGCTATTTTTATACCAGAACGGAGGTGACACGACATGACCAACGAAGAGCTGAACACAGCCCTGTATGAAAAGATGTTTGCAGAGCAGGAAAAATACCGGGCGTGGCTGCTTTCCCAGCCGCCAGAGGAAATCCTGAACCACACATACGAGTACACGATGCGGGAGGACATTCTATTGTCTCTGGAGTATCACGATCTGCCAGACGCACAGGCCAGAGCGATGCTGAAATCCCCCAGCCCCCTTGCAGATGTATTTGCGGATTGGGAGCACAAAGAGACCGGCCACATGGATGACATCTGGCAGACCGTAGAGGATTGGGCGAAAGCAGAAGAACAGAAACATAGGAAAAAAGAACAGAAAGAGCGATAACACGCTGCGGGCCGGTTGGGTATTCCAATCGGCCTTTTTACATAGCCGGACTGTTTTATGCAGTCAATTTATGGTTATGGAGAGGAGGTTCATTATGCCATATATTCCACCGGAGGTAGTCGCAAAGGCCAAGGAAATGGACTTGCTGACCTATCTCAAAAATTACGAACCGAGCGAACTGGTGCATTTTGGCGGGAGCACCTACTGCACCCGAACCCACGACAGCCTGAAAATCTCCAATGGGAAATGGTGCTGGTTCTCCCGTGGCATCGGCGGCAAGACCGCCCTGGACTATCTGATTAAAGTCCGGGAGATACCGTTCACCGAAGCAGTAGAGATGATCGTGGGACAGGCGACGATTCAGCCGCCGACCTATGCGCCCGTCCCGAAAAAAGACACGCCCAAGGTTCTGCTCCTTCCCCCGGCCAGCCGCTGTGCCACCCATGCGGTCAGTTATCTCTCCGGGCGCGGCATTGACCGCGAGGTAATTGACTTTTGTCTTGCCACCGGGCGGCTCTATGAAAGCGAAGGAAGATACCACAACGTGGTCTTTGTGGGCCATGACCAATATGGAAAAGCACGGTATGCCAACCTCCGGGGCATTGGCTCAGACTTTAAGGGCGAGTGCAACGGCAGCGATAAGAGGTTTTCTTTCAACATCCCAGCGGAAAACAGTAAGATACTCCATCTCTTTGAAAGCGCCATTGACTTGCTTTCTTTTGCCACCATTCGAAAATTGAACGGCATGGAGTGGAGAAAAGATCATCTGCTGTCGCTGGCAGGCGTGTATCAGCCCAGGGAGAAAATCGAGGAGAGCGCCGTGCCGCTGGCTCTGACCAAATATCTGAGCGACCACCCGGAGATCAAATTGATCGTGCTTCGGCTGGACAATGACAGGGCCGGACTTATGGCGGCAAAGGCTCTGACGGCGGTTCTGCCAAAGGACTATACCGTTACCACGAGCTTGCCGTCCAGGGGCAAGGATTACAACGACTGTCTGTGTATGCACCTGGGTATTCCCGTTACCCGGAGCAAAGAGAAAAACAAAGAACGATGATATGGAGGATGATAACATGAAAGAATTTGAAGTTACATTGACCGCTGTTTCCAAAAAGACATTCAAGCTCAGGGCCGATTCCCATGAGGATGCCTTTCTGCTGGCGGAGGCCATTTTGGAGAATAGCGACCTGCTGAACTTCTCCGACGAGGATGTGGACAGCATGGACATGACCTGCGAGGAACAGTGCGGCGGCGTCTGCGATATCTGCAGTCGTGCCTGTGAGAACTGCGGCGACTGCACCGATCTGGAGCCGGACTGCCCCTACCCTGACAGGGAATGTGAACACCGCTGTCCGGCCTGCGGCGGCTGTATGGCAGACAGTGAGGACGACTGACTCTGTTTTCGGCTGGTTTCAAAGAATGTTCGACCCCGCAGGGAGAACAGGTCTGCAATATACCAGCAAGCATCGCCTTTGTGATACCACAAAGGCCGCTTGTCAGGGGGAAGCCCCTGAAACCCCTAATTGGAAAGGAGAAATTTGATTATGCACAACGCATTGTTTTTTGCGATTGGCTTCCTCATCGGCGCGCTGTTCGGCATTGTCTTTATGTGCCTGTTGCAGATTAACCGCCTGAACGGAAAGGAGGAAAAAGACAAATGAGGAAAAGAAATGTCCACATTCAATTCTGGCTGAACCGTAAGGAAGCCGAGGCACTGGATAAGAAAGTCCGCCGCAGCGGCCTTTCCCGTGAAGCGTATCTGCGCCATCTGATCGACGGCGTGGTGCCGCAGGACGCTCCGCCCCCGGACTATTTTTCCATGATGCGGGAGCTGCACGGTGTTGCCAATAACCTGAATCAGATCGCGCAGAAAGCCCACACCCTGAATGTGGTGGATGTGCAGCGGTATGATACCTGCGCCCGTCAGGTGGAAGCTGCCATCAAGAAAATCACAGAGGCGGTTGTCCTGCCCAAGCCGATGGAGCATACGGGGACCCCGCAAAGCCGTAAGGCTTTGTGGGGAGAGGAACACCCACGGAGCGATGAGCATTTTGACGCTTGCGGCAAAAGCGGTAAGCGCAGTGCGGTGTGACGATATGGCTACCACATCCATCTGGCGGGTCAAGGGCTGGCTGGGCAAGGTGGTCATTTATGTAGAGAACCCGGACAAGACGGAGAATCCTGCTTTTTATGAAAAGCAGGAGATGACAGATCGGCAGACCCAGGGCCTTTCCGATGTCATTGACTACGCCGTGAGCAGCGAGAAAACCAAGGTTACAGATGAAGCCACCGAGGTCATGCAGCAATTTGTTTCCGGCGTCAACTGCCACCCGGCCACCGCCCGTGAAGAAATGATCGCCGTCAAAAAGCGGTTTGGTAAAGAGGACGGCACCGTGGCCTACCACGGCTACCAGTCCTTTGCCCCCGGAGAAGCCACCCCGGAAATGGCCCATGAGATTGGGGCAAAGCTGGCACAGCAGCTTTGGGGCGATAAGTACCAGGTCATCGTTGCCACCCATCTGGACAAGGACAGCCACCTGCACAATCATTTTGTGGTCAATACGGTGTCTTTTCTGGACGGCCTCAAATACCACCGCACGGAAAAGGACTACTACGAAATGCAGAAAGCCTCCGATGCCCTGTGCCGGGAGTATAACCTTTCGGTCATTGAAAATCCTCAGCGCGGAAAGTCCAAACAGTACGGCGAATGGCGGGCCGAGCAGGAGGGCCGCCCCACATGGCGGGGCCTGATTCGCGCCGAGATCGACGAGGTGATCCGCCAGTCCATGACCGAGCGCCAGTTTTTCGATAACCTCCGAAAGCGTGGCTATGAGGTCAAGGTGGGGAAGGATATTTCCGTGCGGCCACCGGGTAAGGAGCGTTTTGTGCGTCTGGAACGAAACTTTGGTGAGGACTATTCCTATGACGGTATCCGAAAGCGGATACTGGCACAATTCAAAAGGGAGCGCCCACTGCCTGAGCCGGAGCGCAAGGTACGCCGTGCCAGACTGCGGGGTGACTTCAAAAACACAAAGAAAGTCACAGGCTTTCGGGCGCTGTATTTTCATTACTGCTATCTGCTGGGTATCTTTCCAAAAAATCAACCAAAACACAACAAACGCCTCCACTTCCTTCTCCGGGAGGATTTAGCGAAGCTGGATGCCATATCGGAAGAAACAAAGCTGCTGGTGCGGAATCGCATTGATACCGTCGAGCAGCTTTCTTCTTATAAGGAAGGATTGGAGGCAAAAATTGAATCGCTGACCGCCGACCGCAAGGCTCTGTACCGAAAGCAGCGTACCGTATCGGTAAAGACCGATGATGACGCTCTGGCCAGGGTCAAGGAGCAGATCACAGCTATTTCCAATGAGCTGTCGGTGCTGAGAAAGGAGGTGAGATTATGTGAGGATATTGCCATACGCTCCGGCGTAATCAAAGAAAAAATCAGAGCCGTCCGGGAGGACGAACAATCTCAGGGAAAGGAGAACAAACGCGATGAACAATTCAGGCGACGCAGCGGAACAGGTCGTCAGGCTTAGTTTAGAGGGAACAGAGGTTGCCCTAAAGCTCACCGGCTCCGCTGCCAAAAACATTGCCGCCGCCATCTATGCAGTGCTGAAAAACCGGGATAAGAACAAAATCAAGGGCCGCCAGCGTCTCACCGCCATGCTGAAAAGCGGCAAGGAATTAAAGGTGTTTACAATCAGCGAGGAACATCTGAAACAGTTTGCCACCGAAGCCAAGCGGTACGGCGTTGTCTATTGCGCCCTGCGGGGCAAAGAGAAATCCGCAGACGGTATGGTGGATGTGATGGTGCGGGCCGAGGACGCATCGAAAATCAATCGCATTGTGGAGAGGTTCCACCTTGCTACGGTGGATACGGCGTCCATCAAGCATGAAATCGAAAAGACACGGGCTGAGAAAGGTGCCGGGGAGAAAAAGGAGGCTCCCGATGTTCCCCAAAAGGGCCAGCCCGAAAAGAGCGATGAGGACAAGCTGCTGGACGAGATGCTGGGTGCACCCACAAGGAAGGAGGAGCCTGCACCGGTAAACCCCTCTGCGGCGAGGACGGAAAAATCCCCTCCGTCCGCGCCTACCTCAGAGCCGCCCAGCAAAGCCGCCGAGGGTGCTGCTAAAAGCGCAGAGCAGCGTCCTTCCGTCCGCAAGGAACTGAGGGATATTCAGGCGCAGCGCAGGCAGGAAGAAGCGGCAGCTCCGGTCAAAGAGCCGGAGCGCACAAAGAAACCGGCGTCCAAATCCACCCAGCATCAACAGCCGCCCCGTAAAAAGAAGAAAGCAAAGGAGAGATAAGCCATGAGTAATTTCGATGATATTTTTGAAGGCAATGCCCCCCGGAAAGGCCAGACCAATCAGCCCTTTGACAAGGAGGCATGGGCTGAGAAAAAGCAGGCCGAGCGTCAGGCGGTCTACGATCTTGCAGACTCCACGGCAGAAGCTGTCAGCGCGGACGGCAGTAAATTCCAGGCGTATCTGGATGTGCAGACCCGGTTCAGCCGTTATTCTGCCACCAATGTGCTGCTGATCCTGGCACAGAAGCCGGACGCAACCCAACTGAAAGACTTTGACGGCTGGAAAGATGCCGGTGCTTCCATCAAACGTCAGCAGAAAGGCATTTCCATTCTGGAACCCGGCGAGGAATATGAGCGTGAGGACGGTTCTATCGGAACCTCCTACAATGTGAAACGGGTCTTTGATATTTCCCAGACCACCGCGCGGGCCAAGGCGCAGCCCTCTGTCAGTATGGATGACCGGCTGCTTTTGAAAGCCCTGATCTCCCGTCCTACCGTGCCGATACAGATGGTAGACGACCTGCCGAACCACATGGGCGCACTGTACGACCATGACCAGCAGGTGGTTTTCGTGCGCCGGGGTATGGACGCCGCCGATATTTTCCGCAGCGTTTCCAAGGAGCTGGCCCATGCAGAGATCGCCGCTGTGACCAAGGACTACACCCGTGAGGGTGCAGCCTTTGCCGCATACAGCGTTTCCTATATGCTCTGCAGGGAATACGGCATTGATGCCAGCGGGTATGATTTCAGCCGCCTGCCTGACAGCTTCCGGGAGAGTGATGCTCAGAGCATCCGGGCCGTGCTGTCGGAAATCCGGGATACTGCCGGTAATATCTCCAGCCGCATGAACCGTGCGCTGGAGCAGAACCGCCAGCCTAAATCCAAAGAACAGGAGCGCTAAGTTATGGGGAAAGAAGAAAAACGTGTCCTCACGCTGGACAAATATGAGCATGGCGTTGTGGTAAACGCCCTCAATGAAATGCGTAACGACCTTCTGGAAGAACAGCGCTCCACGGACATCGTGGACGAGGTGCTGTTAAAAGCCATCGACGCCCCGACGAAGAAGGTCAAAGTAATCAGGGTTCCCGAAAAGTCGCAAGACTTTTTGGGAGGAGGACGAGCAACGGAGCGCGAGAGCCTTTGCCCCGAAGGGGCGAAGCGAGAGCAGCGCAGTTTGCGAGGACGAGATGAAGCAAGATAACCGCCAGACGCAGCTTATTCTCTGCCTGTTCGGTATTCTCCCTGTGGCATGGCTGGGGCTTCTCATAGCCCCGGCTGTATCGGGCGGATTGCCGGAGATCATCACAGCGTTTCCGGCAGCGATGAATGACCCCTTTCATATTGTGCTTTGTGAGGACAGCCTGAAAACTGTCCTCATTGCTTTATGCGCCTATGGAATGGGCATCGGCATCTATTTCTCCACCCGGCGCAACTACCGCAAGGGCGAGGAACACGGCTCTGCCAAGTGGGGCGACGCCAGAGCTGTGGACAAGAAATACCGGGATAAAAGACCGGAGCAAAACAAGCTGTTTACGCAAAATGTGCGCATGGGTCTGGACGGAAGAAAGCACCGGCGAAATCTCAACACGGTAGTCATCGGAGGCAGTGGTGCGGGCAAGAGCTTCAACCTTGCCAAACCCAATCTGATGCAGGCCAACACCTCATTCGTGGTGCTTGACCCAAAGGGTGAACTGGTGCGGGATACCGGGCATCTGCTGGAGCAGAAAGGGTATGAAGTCCGGGTGCTGGATCTTCTGAACATGGAAAAGAGCTTCTGTTACAACCCCTTTGTCTACCTTCGGGATGACAACGATGTGCAAAGGCTCGTCACCAACCTGTTTAAGTCCACTACCCCAAAAGGCAGCCAGTCACAAGACCCCTTTTGGGATACGGCGGCCAGTATGCTTTTGTTGGCGCTCATTTTCTACTTGAAGTATGAAGCGCCGGAGGACGAGCAGAACTTCCCGATGGTCATGGAAATGCTGCGGGCCGCAGAAGTCCGGGAGGATGATGACTGCTATCAGTCACCGCTTGACGAGCTGTTTGAACGGCTGGAGATGAAGAATCCCGACCACATCGCGGTCAAGTATTACAAGGACTATCATTCCGGCAGCGCCAAGACCCTGAAATCCATTCAGATCACCCTTGCCGCGAGACTGGAAAAATTCAACCTTTCCTCTCTGGCGGCGCTGACTGCTACGGACGAGTTGGAGCTTCCCTCTCTGGGTGAAAAGAAAGTGGCGCTGTTTGCACTGATCCCGGACAATGACACTTCGTTCAATTTCCTTGTGTCTATCCTTTATACGCAGATCTTTCAGCAGCTATTCTGGCTGGCAGACCACAAGTACGGTGGGAGCCTGCCGGTTCCCGTCCACTTCCTGATGGACGAGTTTGCCAATGTGAGCCTGCCCGATGACTTCGATAAGATACTGGCGACCATGCGCTCCCGGAATGTGAGCGTGACCATTATCCTGCAAAACATCGCCCAGCTTAAGGCGCTGTTTGAAAAGCAGTGGGAGAGTATTCTGGGCAACTGTGACGAGATGCTTTATCTTGGAGGAAACGAGACCAGCACGCACAAGCTGATCTCAGAATCCTACCTCGGAAAATCCACGATTGACACCAACACCTACGGTAAGTCCAGCGGGCGCAGCGGCAATTACAGCACCAACTACCAGATCACCGGGCGTGAGCTGATGACGCCGGACGAGGTACGCATGATGGACAATCGTTATGCGCTGCTGTTTATCCGTGGTGAGCGCCCGGTCATGGACGAAAAGTACAATCCGCTGAAGCACCCCAATGTGGCTCTGACCGCATTGGGCGGCGCACCAACCTATGAGCATGGCAAGACTGACCATGTGACCGCAACAATCTCTATCGGCACTGTGACCGAATCCGAACCGCCGGAACCGGAAACCGCCGTGGATGATACCATGGAGCTTCTGTCCAATGAGGAGATAGAGGCTCTTTTTCATTTAATCTAAAGGAGGAACAAAACCATGAAAAACCTGTTTCACAAGACCGAGAAGCCTGTCAACCACAACACCAAGCTGGAGCGCAAAGTCAAGAAGGGCTTCCGCTTCTACGCAGTGACTGTCCTGTCTATGACCCTTGTGCTGGGCATGGCCGTTACTGCCCACGCTGCCGGCGACCCCATCACGGTGGTCAACAACCTTTCTGATTTCATCTTCGGCCTGATCCGCGCCGTGGGCCTCATTCTGCTGGGCTGGGGTATCGTCCAGGTGGGTCTTTCTCTCCAGAGCCATGACCCTTCCCAGCGTTCCAACGGTTTCCTGACCCTGGCAGGCGGTATTGTCATCACCTTCGCCAAGGAGATTCTGACTCTGATCACAGGCTAAGCGGTTATCACCAAATAAGATCTGCGGGATATGCGGCAGGGCGGGAAACCGTCCTGCCGATGTTTCGCTGAAAGGAGGAAGAAACATTGAGTGATAACTGGGTCGTACAAAATCTTGAAAACGCCCTGAACACCTGGAATGAAAAGCTGGCGGAGATCTGGCAGCTCATCACCCAAAGCCCGCAGCAATTCAAGGGCGGTACCATTTGGGGCGTCATTGTAGATATCCACGGCGCATTGCAGGCCATTGGCCTTGCACTGCTGGTGTTGTTTTTTGTCGTGGGCGTGATGAAAACCTGCGGCTCCTTTGCGGAAGTCAAAAGGCCGGAACACGCCCTGAAGCTGTTTATCCGATTTGCGCTTGCTAAGGGCGCCGTCACCTATGGCATGGAACTGATGCTGGCCCTGTTCAATATTGCCCAGGGCGTTATCTCAACCATCATGCAGGCGGCAGGCTTTGGTACAGCGCAGCAGACGGTCTTGCCCAGCGAGATCGTCACCGCCGTGGAGGAGTGTGGTTTCTTTGAAAGTATCCCGCTGTGGGCGGTAACGCTCATCGGCGGACTGTTCATTACGGTACTGTCTTTCATTATGATCATGACGGTCTATGGCCGTTTCTTTAAGCTGTACCTCTATACGGCGATAGCACCCATTCCCCTCTCCAGTTTTGCCGGGGAGCCGAGCCAGAATGTGGGCAAGAGCTTTATCAAGTCCTATGCTGCCGTGTGTCTGGAGGGCGCGATTATCGTGCTGGCCTGCATCATCTTCTCGCTGTTTGCGGCATCCCCGCCAACCATCGACCCCAATGCGGCGGCAGTTTCGATGGTATGGAGCTATATCGGAGAACTGGTCTTTAATATGCTGGTTCTTGTGGGCGCTGTGAAAATGGCTGACCGCGTGGTGCGGGAAATGATGGGCCTGTAATTTAGGAAAGGAGCGATTACAAATGGAGGTTAAAATCAACCGTGAAATCCGTAACTATACGGAATCTATGTTTTTCGGACTGACCATGCGGCAGTTCGTTTTTTCTTTGCTGGCAGTCGGTGTTGCCGTGGGGTTGTACTTTCTGCTTCGGCCTTATGTGGGAACCGAAACCGTGTCCTGGATGTGTGTGCTGGGGGCAGCCCCCTTTGCGGCGCTGGGCTTCGTGTCCTACCACGGCATGACCGCCGAGCAGTTTTTGTGGGCGTGGTTCCGATCTGAAATGCTGGAACCGAGAGAGATCAGGTTTGAGCCGGTCAATTACTATTACGAAGCCCTCAGAGGCACAATGGAAGCCCATGAAAAGGAGGTATCAAAATCCCATGATTAAAACCCTGAGCAATCTGCTAAAGCAGGATAAGGAGAAATACAAAGTTCCCCGCAAGGTGCAGGATGTGATCCCCATCCGGCGTATGTGGAGCGACGGTATTTTTCAGGTTGGAAGCAAGTTCTCCAAAAGCTATCAGTTTTCGGACATCAACTACCAGGTAGCCAGTCTGGAGGACAAAAAGGTCATGTTCCTGGACTATTCGGAGCTGCTGAACAGTCTGGACTCCGGGGCCACCACCAAGATCACCATTAACAACCGCCGCCTGAACCGGGCTAATTTTGAGCAATCTATTCTCATGCCCCTGCGCGGTGACAGCCGGGATGTGTACCGCAGGGAGTATAACCAGATGCTGCTGGATAAGGCGACCGGTGCCAACGGCATTATGCAGGAGAAATATATCACCATCACGGTGGGGAAAAAGAACATCGAGGACGCGCGAACTTACTTTGCCCGTGTGGGCGCCGATCTGACAGCCCACTTTGCAGCTCTCGGTTCCAAATGCGTGGAGCTGGACGCTACGGAACGGCTGCGGATTCTCCATGACTTCTACCGTCAGGGAGAGGAAGCCGATTTCCATTTCAATGCGCGGGATATGATGAAGAAAGGCCATGACTTCCGGGATTATATCTGCCCGGACGGGATTGAAAAGCACAGCGATTACCTGGTACTCGGCGGAACCTTCTGCCGGGTTCTTTTTTTGAAGGACTACGCCAACTATATCAAGGACAGCTTTGTGACGGAGCTGACCGATATGAACCGGAACCTGATGCTGTCTATTGATGTGGTTCCGATCCCCATGGACGAAGCCGTGCGGGAAGTGGAAAACCGTCTGCTGGGTGTGGAAACGAACATCACCAACTGGCAGCGCCGCCAGAATGCCAACAACAATTTCTCTGCCACCATTCCCTATGATATGGAGCAGCAGAGAAAGGAAAGCAAGGAATTTCTGGACGACCTGACCGCCCGTGACCAGCGCATGATGATGGCCGTGCTGACGATGGTTCTCACCGCCGATACCAAGGAACAGCTTGATGCCGATACCGATGCCGTGCTTTCTCTGTCACGCCAGAAAATGTGCCAGATGGCGGTGCTGAAATTCCAGCAGCTTGACGGCCTGAATACGGTGCTGCCCATCGGTACCAGGAAGATCAATGCGTTCCGTACCCTGACTACGGAGAGCCTTGCGGTGTTCATGCCCTTTAAGGTGCAGGAGATCCAGGACAAGGGCGGTATCTACTTCGGGGAAAACGCCATTTCCCACAACCTGATTATGTGTAACAAGGCGAACCTTCTCAACCAGTCAGCATTCCTGCTGGGTGTTCCCGGTTCCGGCAAGTCCTTCTCCGCAAAGGAATTGATTGCCTTCCTCATGCTGAATACCGAAGATGATATTCTTATCTGTGACCCGGAGGGTGAGTTTGCCCCGCTGGTGGAGGCGATGGGCAGCGACATCGGCACAGTCATCAGTGTAGCCGCAGGCGGCAAAGACCGTTTGAACGCCATGTATATGGTGGAGGGTTACGGCGAGAACAATCCGATTGTGGAGAAGTCGCAGTTTATCATGTCGCTGGTGGAGCAGATCGACAAGCACGGTGTCGGCCCGCAGCACAAGTCCATCATTGACCGCTGCACGGCTTTGGTATATCAGGAAGCGGAGGAAACCGGCATTATCCCGACCCTCTGCACCCTGCGCGAAAAACTGATGGAACAGCCGGAGGAAAAGGCCAGGGAGATTGCCCTGTCGCTGGAGCTGTTCACCACCGGTTCCCTGGATATTTTCGGTCATGGCAGCAATGTGGATCTGGATAAGCGTGTGGTGGTATTCAACATCCATGACCTGGGCGAGCAGCTCAAGCCAACCGGCCTATTGGTTATTACCGACACCATGCTCAACCGCGTTACGCTGAACTGGAAGCGCGGTAAGCGCACCCATGTATTCATTGATGAGTTCCATGTGGTCTTTGAAAATGAGTACAGCGGCAACTTCTTCAACAGCGCATGGCGGCAGTTTAGAAAGAGGAACGCCTACCCAACGGCCATCACGCAGAACGTGGAATATCTGCTGGATTCCGTGCAGGCCAGCACCATGCTTTCCAACTCTGAGTTTATCGTCATGCTCAATCAGGCGGCCTCTGACAGGGAGAAGCTGGCACGGCTTTTGAATATCTCCAATGAGCAGATGAGCTATGTCACCAACGCCGACGCCGGGTGCGGTCTGATCAAGTACGGTTCCGCTTTGGTGCCGTTTGTCAACCGGTTCCCGAAGGATACCCAGCTCTATAAGCTGATGACCACCAAACCGGGCGAGGGCGTGTTCGGCGGTGAAGGAAAGGAGGTAACAGCGTAATATGGCAGAGATCAGATTCAGTTCCAAGGCACACCGGGATTTCTTTGTGGAAATGATGGGCAAGTGCCGGAAAAATGACACCTATCACCGGGCTTTCTTCTATGTGATGGGGATTGCGTCGGAAACGAGGGCCAATATCAATCGGATGTTTGACTTCAAAAATGACTGGATCATACCGGAGGGTATGCACGGCGGCTGGCAGACCAGCGGGACCGTCCGCGTGTGTCAGCTTGCCTTTAATCTCTGGAATGGGTACAGCGGAGAAAGGCAGGGCGATGAATTTACGCCTAATGACCTGTTTTGCTGTGAGTTCGCCCCTTATTTTATGGAGGGCATCAAAATCAGATACCCCGAATACTGCCGGGATATTTCTGCATCAAAAAATCAGCCTGATTATGCGCGGTAATCAGAAACGGAGGTACTTTATGAAACAGAAACTTTTGCTTTGTGGGGCGGCTGCGTTTGCCGTCCTTTTTCTTTTCTCTGCTATTATGCTGCAGCGTCAGTTTTCCGATCAGAAACAGAGCGCCGAAGCCTTTGACCATATCGCAGATATGGTTGTGGACGAAACGGAGCCGGATGCTGCTGAACAGCCGGAAGAACCCGGCGAAACGGTAGCCCCGCCTGCCTTAACTGCCTACGAAAAATATGCCGCCGTTTATGAGCAGAACCCTGATTTTGTGGGCTGGATTTCTATTGATGGCACCAATATCAATTACCCGGTCATGCAGACACCGGGCAATCCCGACTTTTATCTGAAGCACGCCTTTGACAAGTCGTACAGCGATTATGGCGTTCCCTATGTGCAGGAGAACTGCGATCTGGAACAGTCTGATAATGTGGTGATTTACGGACACCACATGAAAAACGGCTCCATGTTCTCTGACCTGTGCAAGTATGAGAGCGAGGATTTCTACCAGGCGCATAAGAACGTCCACTTTGATACACTGGCAGACTTTGGCGAGTATGAAATCGTTGCAGCTTTCAAGACGGTTGCCTACTCTCAGGAGGGGTTCAAGTATTATCATTTCGTCAATGCGGAGGATGAAGCAGCCTTTGACGAGTTTATCGCAGAATGCAAATCCCTCGCTCTGTATGACACAGGCGTATCCGCTGAGTACGGTGATAAGCTGATAACCCTTTCCACCTGTGAATACAGCCGCACAAATGGCAGAATGGTCATTGTTGCAAAGCTGGTAGTGCCGTCCGCTGAGGAGGTGGACGCAGATGCCGGACATTAAAACGAGGGATACTGTCAAGGGTACGATTAAAACGCTGGATAAAGCGGCGGTTGCCGGGGAACGCATGAAAGAAGCCTATGTGCGAACCAAGGAAAAGGCCGAGCATGGCGTATATTCTGCGGAAAGCTCCCCGGAGGAATATGCGGCTGACCGCTTTTCGGGCGGCACGGAAACAGTCACTTATGAAGCCGCCCACCAGTTTGACAAGCAGGGCCGTAAAGGTGTTCAGGCGACCAGGGAGAACATTTCCAAGGCAAAGGAGCATTTTGAGCAGCGCAAAGCTGATGCAGAGCAGCCAAATGTAGGAGCAGGACAGCACAGCCCAAACGCTGAGCAGCATGGGGCGGTAATGGAGCAGCGCAAAGCTGACCTGCCGAAAAAGCAGGCCCGTGAAAAAGCGGCGGATCGTGTCCGCCGTCGCTCTGCGGATACTGCCCACCAGTCCGTGAAAACCGCTGACCGGGAGGTTCAGGCTATTAAGACGGTGGAGCGTGGTGAAAAGACCATCAAGCAGTCGGCCAGATCCACTGGAAAGGCTACGGTCAAGACTACGCAAAAATCCATTAAGACTGCCGAGCAGACGGCCAGAACGACCATCAAGACCAGTCAGGCCACGGCAAAGGCGGCGCAGAAATCCGCCCAGGCGGCGGCAAAGGCATCCCACCGGGCGGCTCAGGCAGCCCGTGAAGCGGCAAAGGCAACCGCAGCCGGTATTAAGGCGGCGGCAAAAGCGACTGCTGCGGCAGTAAAGGCAATTATCGCGGCAACCAAAGCACTGGTTGCCGCGATTGCTACAGGTGGCTGGGTTGCTGTTGTTATAATCGTCATTATCTGCCTGATCGGACTGATGGTTGGTTCCTGCTTTGGGATTTTCTTCTCCGGAGAGGACACTGGCACCGGGCAGACCATGCAGACGGTGGTGCGGGAGATCAACGAGGACTACGAAAACCAGCTTGACACCATCAAGGCCAATATCTCCTATGATGTGCTGGAAATGTCCGGCTCCCGTGCCGTCTGGCCGGAGGTGCTGTCCGTCTATGCGGTCAAGACCACCACCGACCCGGACAATGCTATGGATGTGGCCACAGTAGATGATTCCCGAAAGGCCATCCTGAAGGATATCTTCTGGCAGATGAATGAAATCACCTCCCGGACAGAAACCAACACTGAAACGGTGATCGAGGAATCGGACGACGGCAACGGCAACATCGTGGAAACCACAACTACCGTTACCCGAACCACACTGTATATCACGGTCAGCCATAAAACCGCAGAGGAAATGGCTGACCAGTTTGATTTCGATGCCGACCAGCGGGAGCAGCTTGCAGAGCTGTTGGCAGACGAAAACAATTCCCTGTGGGCGGCGGTGCTGTACGGAATCGGGGTCAGTGACGATGCGATTGTGGCCGTGGCATTGTCGCAGGTGGGTAACATCGGCGGACAGCCGTATTGGTCATGGTACGGCTTTGAGGGCCGTGTGGAATGGTGTGCCTGCTTTGTGAGCTGGTGCGCCAACGAGTGCGGCTATATCGAAAACGGCATCATTCCAAAATTCGCAGGCTGTGTAAACGGTGTCCAGTGGTTCAAAGATCGTGGACAATGGGCGGACAACAGCATTGAGCCGACACCGGGCATGATTATTTTCTTTGATTGGGATTCCCCGAACGGTTCCTCTGGCCCCCAGGACGGACAGTCCGACCATGTGGGCATCGTGGAGAAATGCGAGAACGGTATTGTCTATACCGTCGAGGGCAATTCCGGCGATAGCTGCCGACAGAGACAGTATCCGGTGGGATATTATGAAATCCTTGGCTATGGTATCCCTTCTTATTAAAAAAGAGCAAAAGAAAACCAGAGGCTTATTCCTCTGGCTCTTTTGCCATACATATACCTTTGGCAGTGCCCTCTATGACTGTCAGTTCTTTATCATCGAATGTGTCAAGGATGACATCAACCTGTCTACGGAGAGAGGTTTTATTAGCCTGCTTATCAGAAAATATGTATTGGTCAGCCGATATACTAAACATCGTGATAAGCTGAACAAATAACTGAAAGCTTGGATGTTGCCCCTCGTTTTAAATAGACTGGAGATGTCTTGGAGTAATGTCAAGCTGTTCAGCTAATTGCTCCCTTGTTATCCCACTTCGTTCACGGGCTTTTTTTATTGCCTGTCCAATCGGCATAAAGTCAAAAGTACCTGTTACTTCGCTCATAAGCTCACCACCTTGTTATTTAAAATCCACATATATTCTACAGAAATTAAAGTGCTTATTAAACGAGGTACAATTTCTCGTATATGGAGATATTATTTCTGTCTATTGGTAATTTAAGTTCTTGAATAAACAAATAAAGTCGATGCTTTATCTCAACTGTTTCTACGGTTACAGGACGTTCCCAGGTTCCAAAACTACCTGCAAAATCGACCTCTGGACAGAAAAAAGCGCAAAAAATAGAGGGCGCTTGCGCGTCCCCATAAAAAAGAAAACAGAGGATGTTTTTACTCACCCTCCGTTTCTTCTTCTGGCTGTTTGATTTTCAAGGCCCCGTCAATGGCACCCTCCACGATTGGTAGATACTGCTCCGGGCAAAGTTTCAGCTTGTGGCTGACACGTTTCCGATCTTCGCTTTCCTCCCGCATGACTTCTGGATTGAAGTAGTGTTCCACGGGCAGGCCGCAAATCTTGATAAGCTGTATCACAACGGGAAGGCTGGGGATCGTCCCCTCGTTCTCGATATTGGCAAGATACCGGGATTCGATATTTACCTTTTCCGCTAAGTCTTTTCGTGTGAGATGCTTTGCTTTCCGCGCTGTCTTAACGTCTGCACCGAAAGTTTCAAATCCGGGGCAATCTTCGACTTTCGCCATATTGCATCACCCACTTACATTCTATATTTCATAGTCTGCCTGTGGAATGTTGCAATATTCGTTTTTATTAAACTTCATAATTCATAATTTGCTTGTTGTTTTCTTCGAGCAAAGGAATTATAATGTAGCCTGTGGAGGTATGCGATATGGATTATATGACATTGAAAGAGGCAAGCGAGAAATGGGGCGTGACCCTTCGGTGGATAAATTATTACTGCGCTGCGGGACGCATCCCCGGCGCTATGAAAGTGGCGACAATCTGGCTGATTCCCAAAACTTCGAAAAAGCCGATTGATGGTCGGACAAAAAAAGGAAAGGGAGATAAGCATGAAAAGAATACTGCTGGTTGAGGATGACCACAATATAGTGTCCTCCCTCACTATATTTATGAAAAATGAAGGCTATCTGGTTGATAGTGCAAATGGGCAACAAACTGCTTTACAGCAAATAGCTCAGGAACAATACGATATTATCCTTTTAGATATTTCGTTGAATGACGGAAATGGTTTTAGCATTTGTTCAGCAATTAAGAGCCAAAAAGACATTCCCATTATCTTTCTGACCGCAGATGATGATGAATTTAGTGTTGTTAGCGGTTTGGAATTGGGTGCAGATGATTATATTTGCAAGCCGTTCCGCCCAAGAGAATTATTGGCAAGAATCAACACTGTGTTGCGTAGAAAAAATGGAAAAAGTGAATTTCTATCTTGTAAAGATATTACAGTTGATGTTCAAAAGGCGGTTGTCCGAAAAGGAAATACAGAGCTATTCCTTTCGGCATTAGAATACCGTTTGTTGTTGGTGTTTTTGCAGAATCCGGGTGTTGTATTTTCAAGGAAAAAACTACTTGAAATGATTTGGGATGTTACAGGTGAATTTATTAATGACAATACATTGACTGTCTATATTAAAAGATTGCGAGATAAAATTGAAACGAATCCACAAGAGCCGGAAATTCTTTTTACTGTTCGTGGGCTTGGGTACAAGGCTGGTGAATAACATGGATTTTTTACGAAACAAGGAAGTTCGATTACAAATAATGCTCTGTATTGGTGTGACGGTGATTGGTAGTGTTCTAAGTTATTTCTTTTGCATGAAGTTCTATTGGATTACATTCTTAACTGGTTGCACCATCACCGTTATTTCCCTTATACTCACATATCAACGCTATATAAAGATTTCTTCTTTAAGTCAGGATATTGATAGACTATTACATGGTGAAGAAAGTATTCGTTTTGGCGATTATGGTGAGGGAGAGTTAGCTGTTCTGGAAAACGAGATCTCAAAAATGACATTACGGCTTTTAGCACAATCAGAACAGTTGCAAAAAGACAAAAATTATTTAGCGGATTCTTTGGCGGATATTTCTCACCAATTAAAGACACCACTGACTTCTCTAGAAATATTGAATGCTGCTCTTTCACAAGAAGGTATTGATGCCGAACAGCAATCCGCACTATTGCATGAACAGTCGTTGTTGTTGTCACGCATGGAATGGCTGATTGACGTTTTACTAAAGCTGTCGCGTCTTGATGCAGGGACAATCAAATTTGAAAACAAGCCCTTTTCTGTGGAAAAATTAGTCCAGCAGGCAACAGCGCCATTTGATATAATGCTGGATATTAAAAACATCAAAATGGATATTTCAGATATAGAGGGAATTCAACTATACGGTGATATAAAGTGGCTTGCAGAAGCCTTGTCCAATGTAGTAAAAAATTGTATTGAATGTACCCCCGATGGAGGACAAGTAAAAATCAGCGCTGAAGAAAATGCCATGTATGTGAAATTGTGTGTTATCGATAGCGGAACAGGTATAGCGAAGGAAGATATTCCACACTTATTTGAGCGGTTCTATCGAGGTAAAAACTCCGGCAAAAACGGGGCCGGGATTGGCTTAGCCTTAGCGAAAACGATTATCACGCAGCAGAACGGAATGATTACCGCTGAAAACATAATGCCATGCGGGGCAAAATTTACGATTTTCTTTTACAAAGGGGTTGCTTAAAGGCAATCCTTTTTTTGCAAAGTGACATTTTTGTAATGAAAGAGTAATGATAGAGTCATTTAAATTTGCTATGATTTCATTGTTATAGGGAATTACTTGCAGTAGGAGGAAAGAATAATGGAAATATTAAGAGTTGAAAATGTTTGCAAAACATACCACACAGGTGAAACCACAGTTAATGCCTTGACCGATATTTCATTTTCAGTACAAAAAGGAGAATTTGTTGCAATTATTGGTGCATCTGGCTCTGGTAAATCCACTTTGCTACATATCCTCGGCGGTATTGATCGTCCCACATCAGGCGAAGTATTTGTAGATGGTCAAAGCGTGTATGAACAAACGGAAGATCAACTTGCCGTGTTTCGCAGACGCCAAGTAGGACTGATTTACCAGTTCTATAACTTGATTCCGGTCTTGAATGTAGAGGAAAATATTACCTTGCCCATCAAGCTGGATGGGCGAAAAATAAACAAGAAGCGTTTAGCAGAATTGTTAGAGGTACTTGGCTTAACAAAGCGTAGAAAGCATTTGCCAAGTCAGCTTTCAGGTGGGCAGCAACAACGTGTGTCCATTGGTCGTGCGCTTATGAATGCTCCTGCAATTCTCCTAGCTGATGAACCTACGGGAAACCTGGATACGCAAAACACACAAGAAATCATGCAGCTTTTGAAAACATCTAATAAAGTCTATAATCAAACGATTATCCTGATTACCCATGACCGTGAAATCGCGTTACAAGCAGATCGTATTTTGGAAATCCAGGATGGTCAGCTTGTCAGAGATGAGGTGATTCGCTAATGGAATCAATATTTACCCTTACATTAAGGACGCTGCAACAAAACAAAAAGCGTACAATTCTTACAATTTTCACTATCATTCTTGCAGTAGGTATGTTGACTGCCGTTTTGTGTAGTGGCTGGTCAATGCTTCGTTTTTTGCAAGAGAAAGAAACAGTGTACGGTGGAGATTATGCGTATAGTATCGAAATAACCTCGCAACATCAAGCGGAAACTCTTATGCAATGCAAGAATGTAGAAGATGTGTCGTTGCTTCGTTTCGCTGGAAGTAGTTTTTACGGAGAACCATCTAATAAAAATTTGCTTGCCGTCGCAGAGATCAACGATGCATTTGTCGAAAGTTTCTATCTGGAACAATATTTACTGGAAGGCCGTTACCCGTTAAATGAAAATGAAATTGTCTTGACGCAAGATTTTATTGACGATAACGGGCTTACATTCTCTGTTGGGGATACGATACAACTTTTACTTGGTACGCGAGTGTGGGACGAAATCGACACAGAATTATATGGATTAGTAAATTTTCTGGGAGACAGGGAAAGTTTTCACCCAGATACTACGGAGCGGACATATACCATTGTTGGCATTGTATCTGAAATGCGTGGGTCTAAAATAGCCAGTGACTTTAACGCTTACATCGGAATTAGCGATAATGGAACTAATTTATCGGCATTTGTAAAGTGCAAGGATATTTCTAAGTCTATATACTCCGAAGCGGAAGAAAATGCAAAAACAGTTGGTGGTCTTGTGTCAACATTCCATTCTGATTTGCTCATGTATCATGGCGTGACTGCGGGTAAGGGAGCTGCAAAGATGATTGCGGCTGTTGCTATAGTTATTTTGTTGCTAATGGCTGCTTGCTCTGCCATGATTAGCAATGTCCTTACAATTTCTCTGCAGGAACGTATTAAGCAGCTTGGTATGCTTGCGAGTATCGGTGCAACAAGTAAACAGAAGAAAGCCAGCGTTACCATAGAAGCCTTTCTACTTGGTTTAATTGGTATTCCATTGGGCCTGTTATTTGGTTTGGGTTTAACGGTTGTTGTTCTGGCAATGATACGGATTTCCTTTAAAGACACTTTTGCTTTTGGAATGATTGAGCTAAAAACTCATATTCATTGGCTCCCTTTTTTCTTGGGAGCAATTTCAGGTATTGGTTCTTTGTTTTTTGCTTGTAAAACTCCGGGAAAAATCGCTTCAAAGGTTACAGTAATCGATACCTTGAAGCAAACCAACATTTATCAAGTAAAGCAAAAATGGATAACGCGTGGAAAACTAATGTCAATATTTTTTGGAATATACGGATCGTTAGCTTCAAAAAATATTCATCGGAATCCGAAACGCTTTCGTGCTATAACGCTTTCTATTTTTTTAGCTGTGGTCCTTGGGTTGTCCTTGTATAGTTTTTCGGATTTTATGCTTTTCCAGACATCTATGGATATGAAAGAAGATGGTTCAAGTTATACAGATGTTCAAGCTGCTGTTCAGTATAGAGATTTAGCAACTGCTGCGAAAGCAATTTCTGATGAGGGTATTTCAGCAGACATATCCTATCGTATTTCCCGATATATGACAGCTACATTTGAGGAAGAAAATATCAATTCAGATATGGCGGGATACTTTATAAATGGCAACTATGCAGAATTATATGTTGTGGGTATTGATGAAGAACATTTTCGCGCTATTTGTGAAGAAAATGACTTGAATTATGCAGTATATGATGGCAAGCCAAATCATGGAATACTATTCAATAGTGCAACCGGGAATTATGGTACATCTCCTAATCGTGTTGTAGTTGGTTCTCCGTTTGTGCTTGAAAATGGGTATGAAATTGAACTGGAATACGGCAGCGATACAAATAAAACGGTCATTGTTCAAGATATTGTTAATGGCAATAATGCGAGTATTCAATCACAATTTGTTCAAGATAGAGCTGTTTTGATTGTTCCAATGTCTTTTTTTGAGTGGCTACTGAATGATGATACCTCTATTGAACTTGCTATTAACACAGCACAGCACGAAGAAGTTACGGAATGTTTAGCGGATACGGGATTTTTTCAAGTCGTCGATGTGGCAAAGACAACGGAAAATTCCCGCCAAACATATATGCTTCTCAAAATGATGGTTTGCATCTTCACGGTTTTAATGACAATGATTATTGGACTAAATGTATGCAATACGATTTCAAATACCATAGATGTCCGTAGAAATGAGTTTGCAGTATTGCGATCTGTTGGTATGACATCTGGTGGTTTAAAGAAAATGTTACTTTTGGAATCTGTATTATATGGCATGAAGTCGCTCGTATTTGCAATACCGATCAGCTTAATCATTCATTATGTTATGTATTCCATGATTTCGAAAGGAATGACCCCATTTATGTTTTATATCAATTGGGGAGCATACGGAATCGCTGTTATTATGGTTGCACTTGTAGTAGTAATGGCAATGCTATTTTCTTTGCAAAGTATTGAAAAGGTTGAAATTGTGAAAGAATTGAAAACCGGGAGCATGTAGTTCAAGACAATTGGGAATTAAGCACATTCCGTAAAATGAAAGGAAAGAAATGGGCAAAAAGCATTTTACTCATGGCAGGTTGAAAGTATTTATGACAATAATTTTGGCTGTTATTCTGATTGTTCTGGTTGTAGTATGCGCCAAGAAAATAAAACTTGCTCAAAACGAAAAAAATATTATTGGCACATGGAAAAACAGCAGTTCAGAAAATGTAATTACAGTTCAAGACAGTGAAGCCCTAATACTGTACAATGATATTCCTGAAGCAGGTTTATATCATGGCAATGCTTCTTATCATTTCAGTTACACAGATACTATCTGCATAACGCAGGATGATATCAGTGCGGAGTTTGATATTGATGTTGATGAAAATCAATTGATAATCTACTTTGCGGGTCAGGTATATTTAGTGTTGCAAAAATAGTAACAGCGCGTAAATCAATTTAAACATGTAATGCCATTGTGGTAGACGGAGAAGTCGCAGTCAATGAGTCACTATTAACTGGCGAAACAGATGAGATATTCAAGAAACCGGGAGATACATTGATGTCCGGTAGCTTCGTAGTATCTGGAGAATGCTGCGCCAGGTTGGAGAAGGTTGGCGCAGATTCCTATATCTCTCAGCTGACGCTCGAAGCCAAAGCCATGAACCGTAAAGAACAATCTGAAATGATACGCGTCCTCGATAAGCTGGTGGGAGTAGTGGGAATCCTGATCATCCCGCTTGGACTCCTGCTTTTTGGACAACAGTTTTTCGTTTCAAAAGCCTCTTTCAGCAGCAGCATCGTCTCTATGGTTGCAGCCGTGATTGGAATGATTCCGGAAGGACTGTATCTGCTGGCAAGTGTGGCCTTGGCAATCAGTGTCATACGCCTTTCATCCCAAAAAGTTCTCGTTCATGATATGAAATGCATCGAGACGCTTGCCCGGGTCGATGTTCTGTGTGTGGACAAGACGGGGACCATTACAGAAAATAATATGCAAGTGATCAGCACTATTCCAATGGAGGGGTACAACCCCTCGACTGGATCTGGGCTGAAAACAATGATCAGTGATCTTGTAGTATCAATGCCAGATGGCAACATAACAATGCAAGCACTGAAACGATTCTTTAAGACACCATCAGATAAAAAGGCTGACGTGGTGATTCCGTTTTCATCGACATATAAGTATTGTGGAGCTGCATTTTCTGGTGACGCATACGTCCTTGGCGCACCGGAGTTTGTTCTCCGGGAGGACTACGAGAAATTCAAAGTACTGATTGAAAATTACAGTTCTGACGGTTATCGTGTGCTTGTATTTGGCAGATACAGCGGCGTTCCAGATGGGAAGGAACTGACGGAAGCCGTTACACCACTGGGGTTAATTCTCCTCGCAAATCCTATTCGCAAGGATGCTCCGGAGACCTTCCGGTATTTTGCGGAACAGGGTGTAGCGATCAAAGTAATATCCGGCGATAATCCCGTGACTGTCTCGCAGGTTGCCCTGGAGGCAGGCATTGCAGATGCGGCAAAATACATCGATATGTCTACTCTCCATACAGAGGATGATATACGCGAAGCTGCAACCCAATATACCGTATTTGGACGCGTCACGCCGGTACAGAAAAGACAGTTGGTTCATGCCTTACAGAGTGCTGGGCATACGGTCGGTATGACAGGAGACGGCGTCAACGATGTTCTTGCACTGAAGGATGCGGATTGCTCTGTTGCTATGGCATCCGGATGCGATGCTGCCGCACAGGTCTCCCAGCTGGTCCTTCTGGAATCGGACTTCGCCGCGATGCCATCTGTGGTGATGGAAGGCCGGCGGGTGGTCAATAACATTGAACGCTCTGCAAGCCTGTTTCTGGTCAAGAATATATTCTCATTCCTCATGGCAGTGTTCTCGGTATGCTTCCGAAGCACCTATCCATTGGAGCCGTCACAGGTGTCCCTGATCAGCATGTTTACCATAGGAATTCCCGGCTTTTTCCTTGCCCTGCAGCCCAACGGAGATATCATACATGGCCGGTTTTTATCAAATGTTCTTATTAAAGCTTTACCCGCTGGTCTGACAGATTTTCTTGTTGTAGGCGCTCTTGTCGTATTTGGCAGTGTCTTTGGTGTGAACGAAACTGATATTTCGACCGCATGTACTATGCTGCTGGCGATTGTTGGGTTTATGATCCTCTATCATATCAGTAAACCCTTAAATCCGTTACGATGGTGTGTTTGGGTAGGATGTATTGTTGGGCTTCTGGTTTGCAGCATATGGCTGGGAGATGTATTCGGTATTGAGCATATGTCGATGGAGTGTGTCATGCTGTTTGTGCTCTTCGCCATTGTGACCGAGCCAACCCTACGTTACGGTACGATACTGGTGGAAAAGATCGGTGGCATTATTACGAATAGAACGAAATAGAGACATACCGATACTGTGGCACACACAATCAGTTGAAACAACGGATTACTGTCTGTCACTGAAATAAAAAAGCAGCCTTACGGCTACTTTTCAAGTGTGGTATCAATTAAGGCTTTTACAGTTGCTTTGACGACTTCCAGAGAACGCTCATCGCAAGCTGAAAGCATACGGAGGAGATTTTCTACCTCGGAATCTTTGGACGGCTTCTCGGGGTAGAAAATCGAATCCGCAGAAATGGACAATTCACGGATCAATTTATAGAGAACATCGAAACTTGGCTTTTTGCCTTCGTTTTCAATTCGATATAGGTATCGCTCAGTGATTTCAGCCCTTTCAGCCAGCGCTTCAATGGTGATACCCGATTTTTCCCGCGCTGCTTTGAGGATACTGCCGAGCGTTTCAGGTTGATTATGCACTTTCAGTTCACCTCCACCTATTATTCTACAGATTTATGCCATGTTTATAATGGCATAGCAATTCAATTATAGGTGGTCTGGTGGTTCTCAAAAATGTGAACTAAGTATATAGCCCCACCAATAAAAAAAACGAGGTTTTGGCGGGGCTGATTCCTCATGCCCCCCAATTCCGAGTTTGGATTGGGGGGATTTTTATGCGCTGGAGCTTTGCCTGCGCTTCGCTGCTGATTTCATGCAGCGATTATGCGTTTATCCGATAAGCCCCAAATGTACTAGTGGTATACGGTCAAAAAAAGCCCACATCCTCCATCTGGACAAGTAGGCACATATACTGAACTATCATTTCAGTATAAATATGAAATAAATATTAGCAATGCGCTTTTTATGCACTGCCCTGCAGTGTGTAATGGGCGCATTTTTTCGTGTGTAAGCTCATTTCCACCGCGTTGCCGAAGTCCTCCGGTCAATCTGGATTTTCAAAAAAATCAGATTGATTGGAGGTACATAACGTGGATGCTGACAAAAAAAGATTATGGGTCAGCGGTCAATTCATCGAGGTAACGGATGAAGTTTACGATGCCTACATGAAAGGTGATCGGAAAATGCGCTACTTTGAGAGTGACCTGAAAACAGAAAGGTTCCTTATGGATGAAAACGGACAGATCAGGCAGGTCATTCCCAGCCGGGAGGATTCTTTGGACAGGCTCATGGATGATAATGCAGAGCAGTTCGCAGACCGGCACGAAAGTGTCGAGGACATGGTGTTACGCAGAATTTCCATTGAGCGGCTGTATAAAGCGCTTGATAGACTTACTGAAAAGGAAAGAAAGTTGATAGAAGCTCTTTTCTTTGAGGAAATGACAGAGCGCGAAGTTGCTCACTCCCTTGGTATTTCCCAGCCGGCTGTCCATAAGCAGAAAAATAAAATACTCAAAAAGCTGAAACTTTTTCTTGAAAACTAAGTTTTAGCGGTTATCAGACCCCTCACTCAACGGCAAATAGAGTGAGGGGTCTTTCTGTTATGACTCTGATGTTCCTTGAAAACCGAATACCCATTCATCGAATACTTTCCTATTGCTTTTGTGATGAGCATAAGCCACGTTAGCGATTGCGCCATGATGTACCAGGTAAACGACAGCAGGAACGCCACCTGATTGATTGTACGGTTCGAGGTCTGTCCTGTCTGATACGGAGCGATAACAGTCGGCTATAAGTACCGGGCAGCTCCCGGTATGGCGATGACAGGCAATAGGGATAATGATACTCCTGTCCAGCCACAGTCCGAGCGTGATAAGCGTTCTCAGCGCGAAGCCGTCGCAGGCAATGGGGGCAGCCGAAAAGCAGAGATCCTGCCGGGGGTGAAAGGCCCGTGGAGCTGATACGCTGTCAGCCGTTCGATGGATGCCCACAGAGATTCGGGGTGTCGGGGACAAATGGAATCTCTCTACATAGGCGGTACATATCGCCTCAATAATTCAGGGAGGTCATAATAATTGAAAAGAACATATCAGCGCGGCGAGATGTATTACGCCGATCTGGGGCATGGCGTTGGCTCCGAACAGGAGGGTCGCCGCCCGGTTGTTATCATACAGAACAATGTCGGCAATAAACATAGTCCTACGGTCATTGTAGCGGCCATAACAACTAAAACAGCAGGCAAGCGGAAACTGCCCACCCATTATGAAATCGGAGCTGAGCATGGCCTGAAAGCACCCTCATTGGTCTTGCTTGAACAGATTCGCACCATTGACAAGCACCGATTGGAAAAGAAAATCGGAAAGCTGTCTCCGAAACAAATCAAGGAGATGAACCATGCGCTGGCAGTCAGCGTGGGTCTGACCGACCCGAAGCCCAAAACGATGACACTCTGCCTTTGTCCCACCTGTGCTGAGAATTTCTTCAGCACGGGTGCTTATTATTTGAAAAGAGTCGATCCATACAAAACAGAGAAAGAAACCTGTACCTACTGCAATCAGCGTAGAGGGTTTGATTATAAAGTGATTTCACGGAAATAAGGAGGGTGCTTATGGATAATGAAAACGAGAAAAGTAAATCGAAAGTACCAATTTGGCAGAAAAGTAATTTGACGATAGAGGAAGCGGCAGAGTATTCCGGCATTGGACGCAATAAGCTCCGGCAACTTTCCGATAATGAAAAATGTCCGTTTGTACTGTGGGTTGGCAATAAGAGACTAATCAAACGGAGAGAACTGGACGAGTACACGGGGCGTATGTACTCTATCTGACTTAATCAAGTGTGCAACGGTAGCGGTTCGCACCTTTGGCAAAGAGGCGCTGCTTTGATAGGCTTATACCGAAGCAACGCCTATACATATTATAAGGAGGAAATTATTATGGCACAGCCCAAAAGAAAGGATAAATCAAGAGTGGTACTCCGCAAAGGAGAAGTGCAGCGCGCAAACGGTACATATCATTATTGCTGGACGGATGGCAAGGGAAAGCGTCACTTCGTTTACGCAAAAACTTTGGAAGAACTTCGGGATAAGGAAGCAGAGATCGAAAAGGATAAGTCCGATGGCATCAAAGCTGAGGCAAAATATACCACGATAAACGACCTGTTCGATCTGTGGAAGCAACTTAAGCGTGGATTGAAAAACAACACCTTTGAGAACTACAAATATATGTATGATACTTTCGTCAGGCCGGAATTTGGAAAGACACGAATCAGCTCTTTGAAAAAGTCTGATGTGAAACGCTTTTATAATCGTCTGGCAGATGACCGCGGCTTGCAGCCTTCTACGATTGATTCTATTCATACGGTTTTGCATCAGGTTCTGGATATGGCGGTTGACGATGATTATCTCAGATCGAACCCGTCGTCCAATGTCCTGCGGGAATTGAAACAGTCTCATTGCTTTGAAACCGAGAAAAGGCGTGGACTTACGAAACCGGAGCAAGACCTTTTCCTTGATTTCCTGAAGCGCAATCACACCTATTCCCATTGGTATCCGATTTTTGCGATTATGGTAGGAAGCGGACTCCGTGTGGGTGAAATAACGGGCTTGCGCTGGTGTGACATAGATTTGGAAGAAGGCATTATTGATGTCAACCACACACTTGTATATTACGCCCACAGAGATGAGGTCCATAAGCATGGCTGCTATTATAATGTGAACACGCCAAAGACAAAGGCGAGTACACGGCAGGTGCCAATGCTGGATTTCGTGAAAGAAGCCTTTATCATGGAGCGTGAATATCAAGAGGCGATGGGGATTAAGTGCGAAGTAACGATTGACGGCTACACAGACTTCATTTTTGTCAATCGGTTTGGAGAAGCACAAAATCTGGCGAACCTCAACAAAGCGATCCGCCGTATCATCAGGGATTGCAACGATGAAGAGTTTCTAAAAGATGAAAACCCGGCAGTCCTCTTGCCGCACTTTAGCTGCCATTCGCTTCGCCATACCTTTACGACAAGAATGTGCGAAGCAGGAGTGAATGTTAAAGTCATTCAGGATGCCCTTGGACATCAGGACATTTCTACTACCTTAAACATCTATGCCGATGTGACAAGAGAACTCAAGAAGAAAGAATTTGCCGGTCTGGATATGTACTTTATGCAAGGACAATAAGAGACATCCCGGTTAGCCCAACAGTGAAGAATCTTACATCACTTACATCAAATTCTACATCAAACAGAACAATGGATATAAGAACTTATAACAGGTTATGAAAAATGGGTTGATTTTGGATGGTGGATTTGGTAGGATATAAGAACTTAAGGAGTGTTATAAAATGAATGTAAAAGACTTCCCGACAATGAAGAGCTTGGATAAATAAATCCAGTGTTTATGCGGGTTTGAGG